>ERZ773044.3-NODE-3-length-259561-cov-35.0323_pt1 | contig 259561 bp, 231 predicted proteins | sample MGYA00511897_ERZ773044 | MGnify/ENA primary metagenome ERZ773044 (study PRJEB29015, sample SAMEA2738116) | human oral metagenome | biome: human oral; feature: human-associated habitat; material: saliva | place: China | collected 2170 ...
TTAATATTAATATTATACGGAATTTATATTGTAAATATATAACTCTCTTTATTGTTAGAAAAATCAGTAAGGAGAGTTATTTTTTTGGTAAGTTTTGACCTTTGTTGTTTTGATATTATATAATATAATTGAAATATAGTATAGCTAAGTGAAGTACAAAAAGGAGTGCATTACTATGAAAACAAGTACAGCGATTCTACTGATGTTACCATGTGAAATCTTAATTCTTTCGTCTATCCTTTTGCCTAGTGAATATATAGATTATGCAATAGCTTTTATGATGTTTTATATGGCGGGGGTATTCTTTATTATAGCCAAGTATATTCTAAGGGGGGATAATGCTCATTTAATTAGTGGTATCAGCATAAGTTATGAAGAAGCAAAGTTACCAGAAAATATTGAAAAGTATGCAAAGGATAGTAAAATAACTGGGAGAATATTACAAATAACTGGTGTTGGTTGCCTAGTAGTTGGATTATATTTAATTTTATTTTAATTTATATAGATAAAATTAAATATATATTAATTAATACTCTATAAAGTTGATAGAAAAGGACAAATGAATATGACTTATGGATTAAATAGTAGTTTTAAGAGACAATTAAATAATAAATCAAAAAATAAAAGGTTATTAGCTGTAATTGTCTTAGTATTGATAATTATATTTTCAATTGTTTTAAGTGGAAGGGAAGGTGGAGCTACACCTGAAGAAGCCGTTAGAGGGTGGATGAAAACTGTGAGGAATAATAACTTTGAAAAAATGTTTGATTATATTTACTTTGACAATAAAAAAGATAAAGATGAATCCGCTCAAGAATTCAAGAAAATATCCAAAGAAGAAAAATACAAGTTAGATATGTTAAAGTCCTTCGTTAATGATAATGAAATAGATGAAGTTAATATGATTGATTTAAATATGTTTAAAGTTAGATTTAAGAAAATAAATAAAAAAGACAATTTGGATAAAAAACACTTAATAAATGATGGTAGGAGTTTTTTAACTGTAGAAAAGCATAATGGAAGATGGTATTTAAAGAAAAATCAATTATGGTAGTAATTTATATTGTAAAGAAGGAATATGTTGTCTAATAAAAAGATTATCTAGTCGGATAATCTTTTTAATTTTTTAGTAATATACACTGTTATTAAATAGTTTTATTGTTATTATTAGGTACTTTTTATAGCATTGACAAAAGGAATAAAGCTTTAGTATAATTATAAATTAAGAAGAGTTATAGTAAATTACAATAGTTATATTAATATTATATAATTAGACGAAAATTTAGAAATGGAGAAACTATTATGAATAACAATAGAGGGCAAAATTCTAATAATCAACCTCAAAATAATTATCCACATCAAGGATATCCTCAACAGAATAATCAATACCGTCAAAATGGGTATAATGAACAAAATCAGCAACATTATAGTGATAATTTTACGGATCAAACAGTTTATCAAAATCAACAAGGACAACAGACGCAGTATCAAAAAAATGATAATTTTGATCGTAATAAACAGTTTAATAATCAACAATATCAGGGTTATAATAATCAGCAAAATTCAGAGTATAGTGGGAATGGATATGTAGGACAGAATCAACAATATACTAATCAACAGAATTATCATTACAGAGGACCTGGATATAATCAACAAAATTCAAATGGAAATGCTAATTACCAACAAGGATATCAGAATTATCAACAGACAAATCCTCAATATAATAATATAAATAACCATCAGCAATTTAATAATCATAATAGATATAATAATCCAAATCAATTTAATCCACAAGTTGGACAAAATAATCCGAACTTCAATCCGATGTATAGTAAGAAAAAAATTGATAATAAAACTATAGGAATAATAGCTGCCATAGTGGCGGTAATAGTCATTGTATTTATTGCTTTTGGAGGTAGTGGTAGAGCTGGGGGATCAACTCCAAAAGATGCTGTTGAAGGTTGGATGAATACTATTAAAAAAGGTGATTTTAATAAAATGATAGAATATATTCATTTCGAAAGTCCAGAGTCTAAACAAGCTGCGCTTGAAGAGTTAAAAGAAGTGGAACGTACAGAAAAGTATAAACTTGATATGGCGAAATCAATTGTTGAATTAGCAGAAGTGTCAGAAGTGAAAATGGTTGATGATAATACTGCTAAAGTAATGTTAAAAACAAAAGGTATAGATTTATCTAAGTTACTTGATAGCAACAGTCAAAGAACAATTAAAGTGAAAAAATATAATGGAAGATGGTATTTAACAGAAAACCCATTTTAATTAAGATATTAATATAATAAACTCTAAGAGTAAATATATGAATTAAGTGAGAAACAAGGAATCATATTTCTATAAAATGTGATTCTATTGTTTCTCTTTTTTACTATAAGATATATTAAAAATATGTTATAATAAATTAGTTAAAATAATTTAGGAGGTTTGTATGTTTCAAGCATTATATAGGAAATATCGACCACAAACATTTAATGATATAGTTGGTCAAAATCATATAGTTTCTGTGTTGAAAAATGCGATTGACAAAGATCAAATAAGTCACGCCTATTTATTTTATGGATCAAGAGGAACTGGTAAAACCTCTATAGCGAAGATATTTGCTAATGAGGTTAATGGAAATGAGATATATCAAAAAGAAAATGTTGACATAATTGAAATAGATGCAGCTAGTAACAATGGTGTTGACGAAGTTCGTGATATAAAAGAAGCTATTAAATTTTTACCAACTGAAGGTAAATATAAAGTCTATATCATAGATGAAGTACATATGCTAACGACTGCGGCGTTTAATGCATTATTAAAAACACTAGAGGAACCACCAGCACATGTAATATTTATACTTGCTACTACTGAAATTCATAAAATACCTGCAACTATTTTATCAAGATGCCAAAGATTTGAATTTAAAAATTTATCTCAAGAACAATTAATTGATAGATTAAAATACATTGCAAAAGAAGAAAATTTAGTTATTGAAGAAGCTGCAATAGAGAAAATTGCTACACTAGCTAAAGGTGGATTAAGAGATGCGATTAGTATATTAGACCAAGTTTCTAATTATGCTGAAGAGATAACTTTAAATCACATATTAGAAGTTACTTCATCAATAAGCGAAGATGATATACTAGAGTTTTATAGAGGTTTATTACAGGGAGATGTTACAAAATCACTATTAAAATATAATGAATTTGTTGCTCAAGCAAAAGATACTAAGTTACTACTTAATGACTTAATAAATATAACTAGAGATATTGTAGTATATAAAAATCTAAAAGATACTAAACACACTGCATATAATGTTGAGAAAATTGTTACAGAAATAGATAGCGTTAGTTTTGATTATTTCTATAAAATAATAGAATACTTATCTCAAACAGAACAGCACATTAGATTTTCAACTGAATATATGAGTTATATGCAAATTTGTATAGTAAAAATATGTTCTAAAGATGAAACTATCAATCAAAATAACTCAACTATAGGGAGTGGACAAAACTCTGTGACTACCTCGAGAAATATTGAGTTAGAAAATAGGATAAAAGTATTGGAAGATAAGCTATTCAAATTAAGAGATGAAATGAAGTATATTTCGGAGTCAGTTCAAAGTGATAATCTTCAATACAGTGCAAATAGTAATACACTTCAAAATGCAGGCGTGGTTAACACACCAAAAGAAGAAATTAAAGAAGTAATAATAAAAGATAAAAGTAAGATTATTAAACTTATACAGGATTCAAATCCTAATCTTACTAATTATGCATCTAATGTATTTATAAAAATAATAAATGAGAGTTTAAATACAAATAATCCTGAAGTAACTACCATGAGAGAGTTATTTAAATCATGTAAACTTATAGCATCTTCAAAAGAAGGTGGATTATTAGTTTTTAATGAAATGGATAATATGGTTAAGATGGCTCCAAATTCTAAATATAAAAAGTATTTAGAGAGTTTATTTAAGAGATTCATTGGTGTCGAGTATGAAATTTACACGATACAAGATCATCAGTATGAAATACTAAAAGATGAAATAGATAATCCAGTACAAGAAGTACATGAAGAGAACGAACAAGTTGAAGAAGAAAAATTAACAAAGATTGATGAATTATTTGGTGATATTATAATAGAAACTAAATAATATGAAAACATCAATGCGACATAATGAAATAATTTGAAATAAATTTCAAATTATTGACAAGTTGTAAAATTTTAAATAGAATTATAATATAATTAGACATTAGGAGGAAATATTATGCGCGGAATGGGAAATATGCAACAAATGATGAGAAAGATGCAAAAAATGCAAAAAGATATGCTAGAGGCCCAAGAAGGATTAAAAGATCAAACAGTAGAAGGAACTGTATCTGGTGGTATGGTTACAGCTATTGCTAATGGTGATGGTAAAATATTAGACATTAAAATTAAAGAAGAAGTAGTTGATCCAGAAGATATTGAAATGCTTCAAGATTTAGTGTTAACAGCAGTAAATGATGCATTAGAAAAATCAACTAAACTAAAAGAAGAAACATTAGGTAAATTTACAAACGGATTAAGTATCCCAGGTCTATAAGATGCAATATCCAAAACCAATTTTAGATTTAATAGAAAGTTATTCTTTATTACCAGGAATAGGGAAGAAGACAGCTGTAAGATTGGCTTTTCACACTTTAAAAATGAATGATAATGATATAAAAAACTTTGCAGATAGCTTAGTAAATCTTAAAGAAAAATTAACTAATTGCGAAGTGTGTGGAAGACTTAGTGAAGAACATGTATGCGATATTTGTTCAGATCCTGGTAGAGATAAGTCGACTATTTGCGTAGTTGCCAATGATAATGACTTAGTTGCTATGGAAAATATGCAACAATATAGGGGAGTGTATCATGTGCTTGATGGATTAATTTCTCCAATGGATGGAATTGGTCCTTTAGATATTAACATAAAATCCCTTTTTGAAAGAGCACAAGATGAAACAGTAAAAGAGATTATTCTTGCTACAAATTCATCTCCTGAAGGTGAAGGGACAGCAAGTTTTATTTCGAGATATTTAAAAAATACAGATATAAGAGTTACTAGAATAGCCCAAGGTATCTCTTTCGGTAGTGATATCGAATATGTGGATGAGGTTACTTTGTCAAGAGCTATATCTGGTAGAATAGAATTATAATTTAGGAGGACATTTTATGTCACAAAAATCAGTTAACGCGATAAAAGTTTTAGGTGTTGATGCGATTAATAAAGCAAAATCAGGACACCCTGGAGTAGTAATGGGTGCTGCACCAATGGCTTATTCTTTATTTACTAAACATTTAAGAGTAAATCCTAAGAAAACAGATTGGATAAACAGAGATAGATTCGTATTATCAGCAGGACACGGATCAATGCTATTATATTCATTATTACACTTATCAGGATTTGAAGATGTATCTTTAGAAGAAGTTAAAAACTTCCGTCAATGGGGTTCTAAAACACCAGGACATCCTGAGTTTGGTCACACTAAGGGTATCGATGCTACAACAGGACCACTTGGTCAAGGTATCTCTACTGCAGTAGGTATGGCTTTAGCAGAAAGATACTTAGCTGCTAAGTATAATAAAGAAGGATATGATCTATTTGACCACTATACTTATGTAATTTGTGGTGATGGTGATATCATGGAAGGTGTTGCTTCTGAAGCTTCAAGTTTTGCAGCAGTACAAAAATTAAATAAACTTGTAGTATTATATGATTCAAACGATATTTGTTTAGATGGTGAAACTAAAGATGCTTTCTCAGAAAATGTACGTGCTAGATACGAAGCATATGGATGGAATACAATTCTTGTTGAAGATGGTTCAGATGTTGAAGCGGTTAATGCTGCAATAGAACAAGCTAAAAAATCTGATAAACCAACATTAATCGAAGTAAAAACTATTATCGGAGCTGGTTCTCCTAATAGACAAGGAACAAATGGTGTTCACGGAGCTCCATTAGGTGATGAAGAGACTGCATTATTCAGAAAAGAAATCGGTTGGGAGAATGAACCATTTGACATTCCTGCAGATGTATATGCTGATTTCAAAGCTAATGTAGCAGACCGTGGAGAAAGCGAATATGCTAAATGGGAAAAATTATATGCAGATTATAAAGCAGCATACCCAGAGTTAGCAGCAGAATTAGAAGAGGCTCTTTCACGTGAGGATATTAAACATTTATCAAAAGAAAGCTTTAGCTTTAAAAATGTAGGAGAAGCACAAGCAACTCGTAACTCTTCTCAAGACGCTATTAACAGTGTTGCAGCTGTATTACCAACTTTCTTCGGAGGTTCGGCTGACCTTTCTCACTCGAACATGACATTTATTAAAGGTGATAACTTACAAGATGATGCTCACAGAACAGAACGTAATGTTCAATTTGGAGTTCGTGAATTTGCTATGGCTACTGTATTAAACGGATTAATGTTACACGGTGGTGTACGTGTATTCGGTGGTACATTCTTCGTATTCTCAGACTACTTAAAAGGTGCATTGAGACTATCAGCATTACAAAATCTACCAGTAACATATGTATTCACTCACGATAGTATTGCAGTAGGAGAAGATGGTCCGACTCACGAACCAATCGAACATTTAGCATCATTAAGAACAATACCAAATACTTATGTATTCAGACCAGCTGATGCGACTGAAACACAAGCTGCTTGGTACTTATCACAAAAAACTAATGATAGACCAACTTCTATCGTTCTAACTCGTCAAAACTTACCAATATTAGAAAATTCTTCATTTGAAAAAGTTGCTAAAGGTGCATATGTTGTTTATGAAACAGCAGCAGACTTTGATACTATTTTAATCGCAACTGGATCTGAAGTGGCATTAGCGATTGATGTAGCGCGTGAATTAGAAAAAGATGGATCTAAAGTACGTGTAGTAAGTATGCCATCAGTAGAATTATTTGAAGAGCAATCTAAAGAATACAAAGAGGAATTACTACCATTAAATATCCGTCGTCGTGTATCATTAGAAATGGGTAACAGTGCTCTTTGGTACAAATATGTTGGTTTAGATGGATTAGCTATCGGAATTGATAAATTTGGAGCATCTGCACCTGCGAATAAAGTAATCGAAGAATACGGATTTACAGTTGAAGCTGTTGTAGAGAAAATTAAAAATGAGCTATAGAGAAATTCGTCCAGGCGATATTATAAAGGTTAAAGTAACCGCGGTAAAACCATACGGTGCTTTTATAGAAACACGAGATAAAATGGTAGGGTTAATTCATATTTCTGAAATTACAAATTGTTTTATTTTTGATATAAGCAGTTATATTAAACAAGATGAAATTTTAGAAGTAAAAGTATTATCAATAAAAGATAATAAAATTAATGCAACATTAAACTTTAAACAGAAAAAAGATACTGATAAAAAAGAGATTAATAGTTTAGATACATTAAATTTTGAATATGGTTTTGATACGCTAAAACAAAATATGAAGCTTTGGCAAAAGAAAGCTATGTTTGAAATGAGAAATTCTAAGTAATTTTAAACTCACTCTTAACTTAACTATTATTATTGAATAAAAGTTGATAAAAAATACTATTTACACAACTTTACTTGAGGATACATTTATTATATGAAATGTTAACTTTATTTAAGAAGCATATTTAGTAATCCCTATTTGTTGACAATGAAAGTAAAGTAAGGTATTATAAGGGTAGTACAAGTCCACTGACCGATATGTGGGATATAAATGGTCGGGTTGAAAGTTTACCGCTGACCAACATGCGGGATAAAAGTGGTTGGGTTGAAAGTATAGTCCTCTGCTTAATCGCGAGGGCTTTTTTTTGGAGAAAAAAATGGAAAAAACAGGATTTTATATTATAAAAGATAATTTTTTTGATATTGTTAATGATCCTTTTTTAAAAGGGAATAAACAAGGAAATAGACCACATTATTATTGTTTTGAAGATCTAAAGACAGGTGTATATTGGATAATACCTATGTCTAGTAAGTTAGAAAAGTATAAAAAAATCATAAAAAATAAAGAGAAAAAGGGAGCTAAATGTGATACTTTACATATAGCTAAATTGGATAATAACAAAGAAAGTGTTTTTCTAATTCAAGATATGTTTCCAATAACAGAAGAATTTGTAGAAAGAGAATATACTATTGGTGGAAATCATTTAAAAGTTACTAGTGAACATGTAGTAAAAGAAATAGATAGAAAAGCTAGAAAAGTCTTGTCTCTACTGAAAAGAAATGTTAGACTTACACCACTACAACCAGATGTATTGAAAATATATAGATGGTTAAATAAGAAAGACTTTAAATAATCAACTACATTAAAAAATTTAAAACTAAATTATAATTGTTAAACATAATAAATAAAGTATGAAATAAAACTTATATTTAAAATGAGAAATTCTAAGTAATATCTATTGACAAATGTAACTTATCTGTTTATAATAACATACATATACTATGAAGTTTAGGAATTAAAAGTTAAACATATTATTTAACAGAGAGAATCTAGCGGTGAAAAGGATTCATAATAGAACTTTTATGCTACCTATGTAGTACTTCATCGGCATTCAAGCCGTTATAAAAACTAATGAGGAGTACAATGTACTCGAATTAGGGTGGTAACACGATTATAGTCGTCCCTTGTGTAATTAATTTTACACAAGGGACTTTTTTATTTATTTGTTAGCTTGAAAGGAGAAAAATTTAATGAAACAACTAACATCAACACAAATTAGAAGAATGTATTTAGATTTCTTCGTAGAAAAAGGACACAAAATTGAACCAAGTGCTTCTTTAGTACCAGTAGATGATCCAACTTTACTTTGGATTAACTCAGGAGTAGCTACTCTGAAAAAATATTTTGATGGTCGAGAAATCCCAGAAAATCCAAGAATTACTAACTCACAAAAATCAATTAGAACAAATGATATTGAAAATGTAGGGAAAACTGCACGTCACCACACATTCTTCGAGATGTTAGGTAACTTCTCAATTGGTGACTACTTTAAAAATGAAGCAGTACCTTGGGCTTGGGAATTCTTAACTTCTGAAAAATGGTTAGGATTAGAAAAAGAAAAACTTTCTGTAACTATTCACCCAGAGGATACAGAGGCTTATGAACTTTGGCATAATGTAATTGGTCTTCCAGAAGATAGAATTATCCGTATTGAAGGTAACTTCTGGGATATCGGTGAAGGACCATCAGGACCAAACACAGAGATCTTCTATGACCGTGGAGAAGATGCAGATACATGGTCACCAAAAGAAGAAATGTATCCAGGTGGAGAAAATGATAGATATCTTGAAGTATGGAACGTAGTATTCAGTCAATATAACCACAATGCTGATGGTACATATACAGAACTTCCTGCAAAAAATATAGATACAGGAATGGGACTAGAAAGAATTGTTTCTGTATTACAAGATGTTCCAACTAACTTTGATACAGACTTATTTATCCCAATTATTAGAGAAATTGAGAAACTTTCAGGTGCTAAATACGGTGTCAATGCGGAACAAGATGTAGCTTTCAAAGTTATCGCTGACCACATTAGAACAGTAGCATTTGCAATAGCTGATGGAGCTTTACCATCAAATGAAGGCCGTGGATATATTTTAAGAAGATTATTACGTCGTGCTGTAAGATTTGCAAAAGTATTAGGTTTAAACAATTCATTCATGTATAAACTAACTGATGTAGTTGCTGAAATTATGGAAGACTACTATCCTAACGTTAAAGAAAGTGCAAACTTTGTTAAAGATGTAATTCTTAAAGAAGAAGATAGATTCCATGAAACACTTCATGAAGGTGAAACAATCTTAAATAATATCGCTAAAGAAGTTAAAGATACTACAAAAGTTATCTCAGGGAAAGATGCATTCAAACTTTATGATACATTTGGTTTCCCAATTGAATTAACAGAAGAGTATGCTGAAGAATTAGGTTTAACAGTAGATATCGATGGATTTAATGAAGAAATGGAAAAACAAAAAGAGCGTGCTCGTTCTTCACGTCAAGACGATTCTTCAATGCAAGTACAATCTGACTTATACAGCAGAATAGTAGGTGATAGCGAATTTACAGGATACACTAAGCTTACAGATGAAGGTAAAGTACTGGCAATAGTTGATAAAGAAGACAATCTATTAGAAAACTATAACGGTGAAGAAATTGTAAAAGTTGTATTCGATAAAACTCCATTCTACGCTGAAAGCGGAGGACAAGTTGCTGATAAAGGTTTAGTTACAGCAGAAGGATTTAAAGCTGAAGTTGTTGATGTTAAGAAACTTCCTGATAAACGTCACATTCACTTTGTTAAAGTAATAGAGGGTGAATTAGTAGTTGGTAAAGAATACAAACTAGAAGTTAATAGAGATTACAGATTAAATATTGAGAAAAACCATACTGCAACTCACTTATTAAATGAAGCACTTCGTCATGAAGTAGGAAGCCACATTAAACAAGCAGGATCTTTAGTAACTGATGAAAAATTAAGATTCGATATTACTCACTTCGCACCACTTACAAAAGAAGAAATTGAAAAAGTTGAGCAAGAAGTAAACAAACAAATTTGGAATGCGTTAGAAATTAAAACGGAAGAAATGCCAATCGCAGAAGCTAGAAAACTTGGGGCTCAAGCATTATTCGGTGAAAAATACGGAGATGTTGTACGTGTTGTTTCTATCGGTGATTACTCTATCGAACTATGTGGAGGAACTCACAATGCTAACAGTGCTGAAGTAGGAATCTTCAAGATTGTATCTGAATCAGGTGTAGCTGCAGGGGTTCGTAGAATTGAAGCTTTAACTGGAAAAGCTGCATACGAGTATCTAAGAGATCAAGAAGAAACTTTACGTTCTGTTGAAAAATTAACAAAAGCTAATGCTTCAAATGTAGTGGAAAAAGTATCTGCATTACAATCTGATATTAAGAAACTTTCTAAAGAAAAAGAAAGTTTACAACAAAAAATTGCTAATGCTGAATTAAATAACTTAGTAAATAACATTAAAGAAGTTAATGGAGTTAACGTATTGACAAGTGTTGTTGAATCTGAAAATATGAATCACTTAAAACAACTTGTTGATAACGCTAAGTCTAAATTAGAGAACTATGTTATTGCCTTTGCTTCAGTAAATGAAGATAAAGTAAACTTTGTAGTAGCTGTAGATAAAGCTATCACTGATAAATACAATGCTGGAAAACTAGTAAACGTACTAGCTACAGTATGTGATGGACGTGGTGGTGGACGTCCAGATATGGCTCAAGCAGGAGCTAAGAATAAAGACAATATCGATAAAGCATTTGATGAATTATTAGCTAATATTTAATTACTAATACATAAATAATAAGGAAGGGATTACCTACATAAAATAGTATTTTCAACAATAACTATTTTGAGGTAATCTCTCCCTTTTTCTCTGAAAATATGGTATAATTAATAGGATTATTATGGACAAATAATAATTTAATATTAGATTGTTTTAATATTAAATATAATTTTGGAGGATAAGTAAATGGAAACAAAAAAATTAGGAAAAGTAGAAATCAACCCAAGTGCATTAGAAGTTATCGCTAATATTGCAACGACTGAGGTAGAGGGTGTTTCTAAATTATTAGGAAAAAAAGTATATTCACGTGGAGTTGAATTAGAATTTGCAGGTACAGAATTAATTATAGATGTGTACTGTAACTTAAAAGCTGGATATTCAGTAACTAAAACAGCAAGAAAAATTCAAGAGAATGTTAGAAATTCTATTTTTAACATGACAGAAATTAGTACTAAAACTGTAAATGTTAATATTATAGGAATTGATTTTTAATTTAGGAGATATAAATGAAGAGCAGACACGAACTTAGAGAAGCAGTTTTTAAAATTTTATTCCAAGTCGAAAATACGGAATTAGATTTTATAGAACTTTTAGATTTAGAACAAGAAGAGATCTCAACTAGTATTTATGTAAATAAAACATTAACAGAAATACTAGAGAAAAAAGAAGAAATTGATCAAATCATTTCTAATAATTTAAAAGATTGGAAATTAGAACGTCTTTCAAAAATGGATAGACAGATTTTACGTATTTCTGCATATGAAATACTATATAGCGATATTCCTTATAAAGTTTCAATTAATGAAGCTGTTGAACTTTCAAAAAAATATAGTGAAAAAGATGAAAGTTATAAATTTATCAACGGAGTATTAAAAGGTATTGTAGAAAACTCAACAAAATAAGAGGTAAAGTTAGATGGAAGAAAAAACATATCTAACCGTTACAGCGTTAAATAAGTATATTGAACGTAAGTTTAAATTAGATCCATATTTAGGTGAGGTATATATTAAAGGTGAAATATCAAATTTTAAACCTCACGGTAACAATATCTATTTTTCAATAAAAGATGAAAATTCAGTAATTCGAGCAAACTGGTTTGGAGCTAGATCGAAAGATTTTAAAGATGGTGATACAGTACTAATAAAAACTAGAGTTGATTTTTACTTGAAGCGAGGAGAAGTAAACCTAGTTGTTCTTGATATGAAAAAAGATAGAATAGGAGAACTGTATCAGAAGTTTTTAGAGTTAAAGGAAAAACTTGAGAAAGAAGGATTATTCTTACCTCAATATAAAAAAAGAATCCCAAGCTTTAGTCAAAATATAGCGGTAGTTACTGCGAAAACAGGAGCTGCAGTACAAGATATTACAAGAACTATTCAAAGACGATTTCCTATTGCTAAAATTAATATTTATTCGACTCTAGTACAGGGTGAGAATTCAGTACAAGATATTGTTAAAAATATTAAGCTAGCTGATGATGGTACTAACGATGTTATTATATTGGGGCGTGGTGGAGGATCAATAGAAGATCTTTGGAGTTTTAATACTGAAGAAGTAATTAGAGCCATTTTCAACTGTACAACACCAATTGTTACCGGGATTGGACATGAAACAGACACAACTCTTGCTGATTTCGTTTCAGACAGAAGAGCATCAACACCGACTGCAGCTGCAGAATTAGTAACACCGAATATTGAGGATATAAAAAATAGAATATCGTTTAATTATGAGAAATTAACAAATACTATTAATTACATTATACAAACATATAAAACTAGAGTCCTTAACAGTGAGAATAATCCATATTATAAAAATTATTCAAAAGTTTTCATTGAGTATAATAATAGAGTTGAATTATTAGAGAAAGAGCTAAATAAATCGTTACAAATTTTTGTTAAAGATAAACAGCATGAATTGAAAACATCAACTGAAAAATTTTTAAATATTGATCTGTTAGGAAAATTTAAAGAAAACTTTACAAATGAAATAAATAAATTAGAGGCGAATTCACCGTTGAATATAATGAAAAAAGGATATTCTGTGGCTTTCTTGGGTGATAAAAAAATTACAACAGTAAAAGAAATTAAAAATGGCGATGAAATATCAGTACAACTTGTAGATGGTAGTCTTGAGTGTAAAGTAAATAATATATCCGATAAAGGAGTTAAGTAATGAGTAAAGAAAATTTTGAAACAAGTTTAATGAATTTGGAAAAAATTGTTGCTGAATTAGAATCTGGAAAGTTATCACTAGAAGATTCACTGGAAAAATATAAACAAGGAATAGATTTAATAAAAAACTGTAATGCATTAATTGAGAATGCTGAAAAAGAAGTAGCGAAATTAACTAAGGATTTTAAAGACAATGAATAATTTTAAACTTTTCATAGAAACTAATAAAGATAAATTAAATGCCTTTGCAAAAGATTATGTAGAAAAACTAGAAATGCCAGATTTATTAAAAGAATCAATAACTTATTCTTTGGTTAATGATGGAAAGAAAATTAGACCTTTATCTTTTTTATATTTACTGAAGTATTACGGAATAGACTATAATAAGTATTTTGATATAGCATTAGCTATCGAGTTAGTTCATACATATTCGTTAGTGCATGATGATTTACCAGAGATGGATAATGATGATTACCGTTGGGGTAAACATACTAATCATAAAGTTTTCGGACAAGATGTTGCGGTACTTACAGGAGATGCAATGTTAACATTAGCATTTGAAGTTCTTAGTGATGCAGATGTCAAACCAGAATTGAAGGTAAGGTTAATTAAGCAATTTGCTAATTATTCTGGTGCAATGGGAATGATTGCAGGGCAGATTTATGATGTTAAACAAAAGAACTATGATGTTGATGCAGATTATTTGAGAAAAATGCATAGTTTAAAAACAGGGCGTTTAATAGAGTTGCCATTAGATTTTGCATGTTTAGTAGCTAATAAACTAGAAGATTATGATGATGTTAAGGAATTTGGTCAACAATTAGGTATTGCTTATCAGATAAAAGATGATATTCTAGATTATTATGGTGATTTTGAAAAAATTGGAAAATTACCTAGTGATGAAGATATGATTACATACCTTAGTTTTTATGGAATTGAAGAGTGTGAGGAGTTATTAAAACAACATACTTTTAATGCTATAACTGTAGCTAAACGTCTAAATAATAATTTGCTTGAAGATTTCGCTAATTATTTATTAAAACGAGATAAATAAAATAGATAATAAAAGATATCCTAGAAACGAACTTGTTTTCTAGGATATCTTAATTTTATATTTTTATAGTATAAACTAAAAACCACGAAAGTTTAGGGGTAAACTTCGTGGTTTTTTACAGTAAAAATATTAGTTTAACTTTAGGGTTTAGGATACTCGTAAACTAATATATTTAAAATGTCGGCTGTAGATTACTGGCACAAACATGAGGATTACTTATTAATTGTAAAACTAAAAGTAGTTTGCTTCTACAGTTGACAAATTAATACTGTATTTTTTGATTTAATCAAAAATTGAGTCCTAATTACAACCCTAAACATAAAGTAAAATACTTTACATAATTATTATACTAAAAAAAATAATAAATTTAAAGTATTTGTGTAAATTTTATCAATGAAAATGTTTTTATTTTAATTTTCAAGTTTATAACTTTTATAAATACTGATTTAATGATAGAATTAACTAAAAGATTATAAGAATTTTGTAAGTGGAGTTGTAATTTTATGAAAGTATTAGTAGTGGTAAATGAGTTTAAAGGTTCGTTATCATCACTAGAAATTGGAGAGGTTATTTCTAATAAATTAAATAGTAATTATGATAATATCACTACACTTGTTCAGCCGATTGCAGATGGTGGTGATGGTTTTTTAGCATTGTTTAAAGGATTCGAAAAGATGAAATTTAAAACTATTAATGCAGCACGACAAGAATGTGAAGTAAACTATCTGTTGGATATAAAAAGGAAAGAAGCAGTTATTGAGATTGCAGAAGTGATAGGTCTTAAGCATCTTAAAGATATTCAGAAAGATCCTAATAAAACATCTACAGTAGGTTTAGGTAGATTAATTTCTTTTTTACTTAAAAAAGGGATTAATCATTTTATAATTGGATTAGGCGGCAGTGCAACTAATGATTGTGGAATTGGTATGTTGAGTGAGCTAGGAGCCCAGTTTACTGATAAAAATGGTAATATTTGTAAACATGGTATAGATGATTTAATGAAAATTAACCAAATTGATTTAAGGTTTATTGACGAAAAATTTAAAAATGCCAAGTTTACAATAATAAGTGATGTTAATAATCCTCTTATAGGAATAAACGGAGCTACATATGTTTATTCTAAACAAAAAGGACTCTCTGAGAGTAAATTTCAAGAAGTAGATAAATATGTAGAAAATTTTGCAAAGATTGTAAATAATGTAGTGAAGAAAAATAATGTTTACAATGAAGGTAGTGGTGCAGCTGGTGGATTAGGCTTTGCTTTTATGTCGTTTAGTAATGCGACGATTCAATCAGGTTCACAATTTATGATTAACTATTTAGGGCTAGAAGAAATTATACAAGATATCGATATCGTTATTACTGGAGAAGGAAAACTTGATAAACAGAGCTTTATGGGGAAAGCTCCAATTGAAGTTGCTAAAGTAGCTAAGAAGTATAATAAAAAAGTTATCTTTTTAGCTGGCAATATTCTAGATGATGAATTATACGAATTAAATGAAGATAATAAAAAATTAATTGATGCCTCATTTTCAATTCAAAGAAAATTTACATCATTAAATATGGCAATGGATAAGAAAGTTTCTAAAGAAAATCTTGAAAATACAATTGTTCAAATATTTAATATATTGGAGTTTAATAATGGATAAAAAGAATAATATACTAATGGGAATATTTTGTATAATAATGTCAGGCTTCGGTTTCTCATTGATGGCTCTATTTATAAAGCTAGCAGGCGATTTGCCTTCCATGCAAAAAGGATTTTTTAGAAATATTATAGCTGTTGGAATTTCGTCAATTCCTTTAATAAAGCACTGGAAAAATATAAATCTACCAAGTAATAAAGTTTCTTGGAGTGTACTAATCTCAAGAAGTATTTTTGGTACGATAGGATTAGTATTTAACTTTTATGCAATTTCTCATATTAGTCTTGCTGATTCTACTATCATACAAAAACTTTCACCGTTTGTAATTATTATCTTATCGTATATATTTTTTAAAGAACGAATGACAAAATTCCAATTTATAGCAATTGTTATAGCATTTATCGGAGTTGGATTTATTATAAAACCAACGGGTGATGGATTAATAAGTACAGGAGCTCTAGCAGCATTACTTGGGGCATTTTGTTCGGGTATTGCATATACTTGTGTAAGATATTTAGGTACTCACAATGTTTCGGGTGAATTTATAATATTTTTCTTTTCTTCATTATCAACAATATTACTCTTACCTTATCTTATTTTCGATTACAGAGTAATGACAATGTATCAACTATCGATGCTAATATTAGCCGGTGCTTCCGCGACAATTGGTCAATATGGAGTGACATTTGCGTATAAGTATGCAGCGGCAAAAAATATATCAGTGTTTGATTATTCACAAGTATTGTTTTCGGGAATCTTAGGATTTATATTTTTTAACGAGTTACCTGACTTGCAAAGTTTAATCGGATATATTATAGTTATCTCAGTAGGAATAATTTTAGTGATAAAAAGTAAATAGTGAGGTGTAATTATGAAAAGAAGAATTGAAATAATGACAATAATATTTATTATTGTATGTTCAGTTGTACTATACGTTATTCAAAGTAATAAGATTACTTGGTTTAATAAATTTATAAAAGATGAAAATAAGAGTACTAATGTGTTAAAAACAGAAAATGTAGCTAATGCAAGAGATGGCATAAAGGGAGTAACGCAACCTTATCCATTTATTACCAATCCAAGCGGAGTTGAAAATAATTTACTTCAAAATGCTAATGGTAGTCTTATAGGACAATTAATCTACTTACAAAGAGAGAATCTTCCAGAAGCAGAACAAAAATTGCTGGTTAACAATAAAGATGCTACTCAATATATACTTGGTTATCTTGCTGGACAAGAAGCAGCTCCATTCGAACATGGGGAAACAGTTGAAATTAATAGGAAGTTTCCTTACTATATCCAATGGGATAAACGTTGGGCTTATGATAAATTAGGTGGGACAAACGTTGCTATAGGTGGTTGTGGCCCAACTTGTGTAGCGATGGCACTAAGTGGAATCTTAGATGATAAATCAATTACTCCTAAAAATATTGCTGAAAAAGAAGATGCTAGTGGATACTTTACAGATGCTGGTACAAAATGGAGTTTCTTCGATTATATTGCTAAAGAATACGGAGTTAAATCAACTGGTGTACCACTTAATCAAGACGCTATGAAATCTGCGTTAAGTAAAGGTAATCCTATTATCGCCTCTGTTCATCCAGGTAAGTTTACTACTGTAGGACATATTATTTTGATAACAGGAGTAGATAATGAAGGAAAATTTATAATTAATGATCCAAATAGCTACACAAGAACGCTAAAAAAATGGTCTTATGACGAATTAAAAACTGAAATAGTAGCTATGTGGGAATTTTCAAAATAAATTATATAGATTAATCCTTGAATTTCAAATGAAATTTGAGGATTTATTTTTTTTATAAATAGGAGTGTTCATTTAGAGAATGCTCGAACCAATAATTTGATAAAACCTGTGAAAACCTTTATAATAATACATATGTAATTTGCGATAAAATAAAGTATTATATGATTTAATCGCAACAAATATAAGAGATGGAGGAAATAAAATGTCAGTTCTTGATATAAAAAATCTAGAAGTATCAATTAATGAAAAACAAATATTAAAAGGACTTAATTTAGAAATTAAATCTGGTGAGATACATGCCGTAATGGGACCAAATGGTGCAGGTAAATCTACTTTAGCATCAGCTATTATGGGACACCCTAAATATGAAGTAGATGGTGGAAGTATTTTATTAGATGGTGAAGAAGTACTAGAAATGGAAGTGGACGAAAGAGCTCGTGCTGGTCTATTCCTAGCAATGCAATATCCATCTGAAGTACCAGGAGTACCAACTTCAGAATTTATTAAATCTGCAATAAATGCACAACGTGAAGATAGTATTCCTTTAATGCAATATATTAAAAAATTAGATAAGACTATGGAATTTTTAGAAATGGATCTAAAAATGTCTCAACGTTATGTAAATGATGGTTTCTCTGGTGGAGAAAAGAAACGTAACGAAATATTACAAATGATGATGTTAGAACCTAAATTTGCTATTCTAGATGAAATTGATTCTGGTTTAGATATAGATGCACTGAAAATTGTATCAAAAGGTGTTAATAAAATGCGCGGTGAAAACTTCGGTTGCTTAATTATCACTCACTACCAAAGACTATTAGATTATATTGAGCCAGATTTTGTACACGTACTTATGGATGGGAAAATCGTAAAATCAGGTGGACCTGAACTAGCACTTCGTTTAGAAAAAGAAGGTTATGACTGGTTAAAAGAAGAGGTTTAATATGGAGAATAATAAATTAAAATTAAGTATTAAAACTTTACAAAGCATTTTTTCTAATACAAATGAACCTACTTGGTTTTTAAATACTAGAAAATTGTCTTTATATAAAAGTTATACGCTACCTTTTCCAAAACTAGAGTCTATGGAGTTAGAAAGATGGAACTTATTTAATGTTGATTTTTCAACTCTAAGATTAGAAAATGAAGGAAATGTAGATATAGCTGAATATGGTATTAATAGCGATGATTTTGCTGTAGTTCAAAAGAACAACACTATTGTACATATTAATATTCCAGAAAAATATGCTGATAAAGTTGTTATTAAAGATATTTTTACTGCAATGAATGATGATCACATTAAAGATAGTTTTATGAGTGTAGTTGACTATGCAGAGAGTAAAGTAACAGCTGTTCACTATACACTATTAAATGCTGGATTATTCATTGATGTTAAAGATAATGCTGTAATTGAAGAACCGCTTCAGTATATTGTGGTTTCTGATAAAGAACAAAGTTTATTTAACCATGTAACTATTCAGGTTGGAAATAACGCTAAGTTCAACTTTATTGAAAACTACGTAAATAATCAAAAAGAGGATAAGGCACCATTCAGTTTAGTTTCTGAAGTAGTTGCACATGAAGGAGCACAAGTTAACTATAGTTCAATTACGAACCAACCAGGTGAAAAACGCGGAACGATACTACGTCGTGGTTTAACTTATAGAGATTCATTAATCAACTGGAATGTAGCAGCAATGGATGAGGCAGATGTATATCACGATAATACAACGAATATTCTAGGAGATGGTTCTGAAGCAAATCTTAAAATTGTGACTCTAGGAGTTAAAGAACAAAAAACTTACTTCAATAGTGAAGTAGTTAACCAAGGATTAAGTAGTAAAGGTGATATTCTTCAACATGGTGTATTATTAGATAGATCACATATCGTATTTAACGGTGTAGGATTTATAGTAAAAGGTGCAACAGGTTCTAACGCTTACCAAAGTTCAAGAATGCTGACTCTTTCATCTGAAGCAAAAGCTGATGCTAACCCAATGCTATTAATTGACGAAAATGATGTTATGGCAGGTCACGGAGCGTCTCTAGGTCGAATTGATGAAGAGCAACTATACTACTTACAAAGTAGAGGATTAACTAGAAAAGAATCTAGTAGATTATTAGTTCATGGATTCTTATCTCCAGTTATTTCTGAATTGACAGTAGATAAAATTAAAGAACTTGTAACAGTTCTTATTGATGAAAAAATTAACAATAACGAGAGTGAATAATAATGATAGATTTTAGTAAATATAGAGAAGACTTTCCTATATTAAATAGAAAAATATCGGATAATGCTTTGATATTTTTTGATAACGGAGCTACTACTCAAAAACCTAACCAAGTGATAGATGCTATTGCAGATTACTATAAAAACTATAATTCAAATATTCATAGATCTGTTTATACCTTAGGCAATGAATCAGAGAAAATATACGAAGAATCCAAAGAGTTAGTTAGAGAATTTATAAACGCAAGTAGTTATGAAGAGGTAATCTATACTAGTGGAACTACGGAAAGTTTAAATTTCGTAGCAAGAATTTTAGAACAAGATGTAAGTGAAGGGGATGAAATTATCCTTACTTACATGGAACATCATGCTAATATTATTCCTTGGCAGCAACTAGCCAAACGAAAAAATCTAGTTCTTAAATATTTAGAATTGGATGAAGAAGGAAGAATTAGTATTGATCAACTGAAAGAGTTTATCACAGATAAAACTAAAATTGTATCAATGTGTCATGCTTCTAACGTACTAGGTAATATAAACCCTGTTTATGAAATTGGTGAATTATTAAAAGATAAAGATATTTATTTTGTAGTAGATGCTGCACAATCCGTTCCACATTTAAAGATTGATGTTCAAAAAATGAACTGTGACTTTTTAGCTTTTAGTGCTCATAAAATGTGTGGGCCTACTGGTATCGGAGTTCTATATGGTAAAAAACAACTACTAGAAAAATTTGATCCAGTTGAATTCGGTGGTGGAATGATCGGTATTGTTGAAGATAATTCAGCAACATGGGCTATTCTTCCTGATAAATTTGAAGCAGGAACACCACTGCTTGCACAAGCCGCAGGATTAGGAGCAACTATTAAGTATTTAAATAGTATCGGATTAGACAATATTGAAAAGTACACTAAAGAACTTACTGAATATATGTATTTTGAGCTTTCTAAAATAGATAACATAGAGATTTATGGAACAAAGAATATAGAAGAGAGAGTTTCACTAATAACTTTTAACTTGGTAGGTGTTCATCCTCATGATCTAACAAGTTTCTTAGATGAAAAAGGTATTTGTATAAGAGCAGGGCATCAGTGTACTCAACCATTATTAGGAAAGCTAAGAACATACTCTGTAGCAAGAGCGAGTCTATATTTATATAATACGAAAGAAGAGATAGATTTCTTTATTCAAACATTAAAAGAAACGAAGGAGTTTTTTGACAATGAGTTTTAGTGATTTAAAAAGTTTATATAAACAAGTAATCTTAGATCATAGTAAGCATCCTAGAAATAATGGGGAAATAGAGAGTAGTTATAAGTTGGAGATGTTAAATCCGTCTTGTGGTGATAAAATAACAATTAGTATGAAATTAGTAGATGATATCATTGAAGATATTAAGTTCGTAGGAACAGGTTGTTCAATTTCACTAGCTTCAGCTTCTATGTTAACTGAGGAATTAAAAGGTTTATCAGTAGAAAAAGCTAATGCCAAGATTAAAGACTTTTTAAATATGATTATGGGAAATGAATTTAATGAAGAAAACTTAGAAGATAGTATTTCGTTACAAAATATTTCTCAACTTCCAGCTAGGGTTAAATGTGCTACGTTAGCATGGAAAATTACAGAAAAAATTTTAGAAGAAAATAAATAGAAGAAGGAGTGATTGTATTGAATAAAAATGAAGAAATGTTTACCGATTATCAGTATGGATTTTCAGATAAAGACGTATCTATATTCAAAACTGATAAAGGATTAACAAAAGAAATCGTTAAGACAATTTCTGAAAGAAAAGAAGAACCTCAATGGATGTTAGAATACCGTCTAAATGCATTAAAAGAGTTCTATAGAATGCCGATGCCTACATGGGGGGGAGACTTATCTGAAATAGACTTCGAGGACTTAACATACTATGTAAAACCATCAGAAAAAACAGAACGTTCATGGGACGAAGTACCACAAGAAATTAAAAATACTTTTGAAAAACTTGGTATTCCAGAAGCAGAACAAAAATATCTTGCAGGTGTATCTGCACAATATGAATCAGAAGTAGTTTATCACAATATGCATAAACAATTCGAAGAAAAAGGAATTATCTTCGAAGATACAGATACAGCATTAAAAAATCATGAAGAAATCTTCAAAGAATATTTTTCAAAAGCTGTTGATTTCAACGATAATAAATTCGCAGCCCTAAACTCTGCAGTATGGTCAGGTGGATCGTTTATCTACTGTCCGGAAAATGTATCAGTAGAAGCACCGCTTCAAGCATACTTCAGAATTAACAGTGAAAAAATGGGACAATTTGAGCGTACATTAATTATTATTGAGAAAAACTCTTCTCTACACTATGTAGAAGGATGTACAGCTCCAACTTACTCAGCAAGTTCATTACACGCTGCTGTTGTAGAAATATTTATTAAAGAAAATGCACGTTTCAGATATACAACTATCCAAAACTGGTCAACAAACGTTTATAACCTTGTTACAAAACGTGCAATTGTTGAGAAAAATGGAACTATGGAATGGGTAGATGGAAACTTGGGTTCTAAATTAACTATGAAATACCCAGCATGTATTTTAGTAGGAGAAGGGGCAAGTGGAAGTACTTTATCTATAGCTATGGCTAGTGAAGGTCAAGTACTTGATGCAGGTTCTAAGATGATTCACTTAGCGCCTAGAACATCATCTACTGTTGTTTCTAAGTCAATGTCTCGTCGTGGTGGTAAAGTTAACTACCGTGGATGGATTCACTTCGGTAAAAACTCTGAAGGTTCTCGTTCAAACATTGAATGTGATACATTAATCTTAGATGAATACTCAACTTCAGATACTATTCCTTACAACATTGTTAAAAACTCTAACGTATCTTTAGAGCATGAAGCAAAAGTATCTAAAGTTTCAGAAGAACAACTATTCTACTTAATGAGTAGAGGTCTTGATGAAGGACAAGCTACAGAAATGATAGTTATGGGATTCATCGAACCATTTACAAAAGAACTTCCAATGGAATATGCTGTAGAATTAAACAGATTGATTTCATTTGAGATGGAAGGATCAATAGGATAAAAATATTATAAAATTTGACTCTGTAAATCTTTATTTAGGTTTACAGAGTTTTTTTAGTAATAAATATAATTAAGAAAATAATAATTAAAGAATTCTAATTAGAGACTAATAAATAATTTTATATGATATATTACCATTAATATATTTGGATACATTGACTATTATTAATAAATATGGATGATGAGGAATTATAAAAAAATTATGATAACAGTTTATCTTTAAAAGATGAATGGCCGATTTGGGCAGATAAGATTCTTTCTGTTAGAAATTCTCGTATATTAGATAGAGAGAAAGTATATAGGAAAATCACTGAAAGTGGTTATGAGATAAAGTCTTCTACTAGAGAGTTAGAAAGACTGTTCAATGAATAATATCTATCTATTAAAAGAGAAAAAATTAATAATTTATATAAGGTTGTATAATGTATTTAGAGATTGTCTAAAATATATTATACAATCTTTTTCTTAGGAGAATACTTTATTTAATACTAATGCGGCTATTATTTCTTATAGAAAAATAGGGGAACTTATGTTAATATTAATATGAGATAAACAATTCTTTTTGATAAATAATTGTAATAAAAAACATATAGGAGATAATTTATGGGGAAAAATAATAATCAAAGATATAATAACCAAAATTATGAATATGGAAACAACAACTATCAAAATCAGCAATATCAAGATATGAATTATACTGGTCAATATGATAATGTAGATTATGCTAATCAGTACCAACAAAATTCGAATAATTATTACGAAAGTTATTCAACGGAGAATACAAACTATAATAATATTAAAAATAATGTTTATAATGGATATAATGATAGTAGTCAGTATAATCAAGAAAACTTCCCTCCGAATTTTAATTATGTAGAATATGATAAGCCTAAAAAGAAAACTGGCCTTATTTTTTTAATCAGCTTTTTAGTAATAGGTTTAATATCAATTTCTGGGTATTTTGGATATACAAAATATTACTTGAATAGTAAAGCGGTAGTAGATTTAAGTCAGTATGAAATAGAATTTAAACCCTATGGAACTGATGGAGATGGTACAGCTTCTGCAGATATTAAGAAAATACCACAAGTAGATTCAGAGGATCCTACAGTTACAAAATTTCTACAAGAACCAACAATTACTTATAGCAAGTCTAATAATTTAAAAAATGGTGAAAAAGTAGAAGTTAATATTAGTTTAAGTAAAACTTCAGCTGAAGCAAAAAAATTAAAATTAAAAGGTGAGTTTAAACGCTCTTATACAGTTAGAGGTTTAAATGAAAAAACTAAAGATAGTTCTAGAGATAGTTCATCATCTACGAGTATTGTTCTAAGAGAGAATAGTTCTGTAAATACAAAAGAACTTACTGATTCACAAGTTGGGGATTGGGCTAGAGCTATGTATATTAGGGATTACTCTAGAGGTTCAGCAAATTCAGATTTTTCTTATGATGTATGGCTAGCTAACGATCATTTAGCCTATGTTAACTTGAAGAAAAATGGAACTACAGTAGGTAAATATAGAGTAAATTCAAGTGGTCAATTGGAACATTATGAAAATGGTGGTTGGAGTATAGTGAGTAGTACATTTACTTCATAATAGTTATTGAAGTGAAATATTTTCGCATTAAAAGAAAAATAATAAAAATACAGAAAACTGATAACTAAAATATAGATAGCGTATTCTAGTTATCAGTTTTTTTGTAAATTTCTTTATAAAAAATTTTAAATACCCCTTGTAATTAATTATATTTAATGAGATAATAGTACATATAATGCAAATAGATTAAGAGGAGATTTATACTTATGACAAAGATTTTAGCTATCAACTCAGGAAGTTCATCTTTAAAATTTCAGTTATTTGAAATGCCTGAAGAAAAAGTTATTACAAAAGGACTAGTTGAAAGAATCGGTATTGAAAACAGTGTATTCACTATTGAATTCAACGGTGAAAAAAATAAAGAAACATTAGATATTCCTAACCACGACGTGGCCATTGAAATGCTACTTGAAAAATTAACAAAATTAGGTATTGTACAAGATGTTAAAGAAATTGAAGGAGTTGGTCACCGTGTTGTTCATGGTGGAGAATTCTATGATTCTTCAGTTCTAGTAACTGATGAAGAATTAGCTAAAGTTGATTCTATCGAAGATTTAGCACCTTTACACAACCCAGCGAATATTAAAGGTGTTCGTTCATTCCAAAAAGAATTACCAGGAGTTCCAAACGTATTAACATTTGATACAGCTTTCCACCAAAGTATGCCTAAATCAACATACATGTATGCTGTACCAAGAGAATTTTATGAAAAATACGGTGTTCGTAAATACGGTGCACACGGAACAAGTCACAGATACATTGGAGAAAAAGTTGCTGAAATTTTAGGAAAAGATCCTAAAGAACTAAAAACAATTTCTTGTCACATCGGTAACGGAGCTTCGATTTGTGCTATTAAAAATGGTAAATCATTCGATACTTCAATGGGATTCACACCGCTATCAGGTTTAGTAATGGGTACAAGAACTGGTGATATTGATCCAGCTACTATCCCTTACATCGCACAAAAAACTGGATTATCACTAGAAGAAATCGTTCGTATTTTCAACTTTGAATCAGGACTAAAAGGTGTATCTGCACTTTCTTCTGACTTACGTGATGTTGAAGACGTTAGAGATACTAACCCACATGCAGCTGAAGCAATTGATGTTTATATCAACAGAATTAAAGAGTATGTTGGAGCTTATGCAGCTGCTATGAATGGAGTAGATGCAATTGTCTTTACTGCAGGTGTTGGTGAGAATGCTACTTGGGTTCGTGAAGAAGTATTAGAAGGATTAACTTTCCTAGGTGTACAAGTAGATAAAGAGAAAAACAATGTACGTGGAAAAGTTGCAGAAATCTCAACAGCGGATTCTAAAGTTAAAGCGTTTGTAATTCCTACTGATGAAGAAGTTATGATTGCTAGAGATACTTATAACTTATCTAAATAATAAATAAGATACAAGGGCTGGGGTTTCTCTCCAGTCCTTTAATAATTTGAAAGGACATTATGGTAAGAAATAACTTCAAAAATAAGTTTAAAGGAGCTATAGATATCTTAAAGATATTTAATCAAAATGGATATGAGGCATACTTTGTTGGTGGGTGTGTAAGAGATTATTTATTAGGTGAAGATTTTTCTGATATTGATATAACGACAAATGCACTACCTGATGAAGTAAAGAAGGTGTTTCGTAAGAGTATTGATACAGGAATTCAGCATGGAACAGTAACAATCTTAGTTAATGGTGATAGTTATGAAGTCACTACATTTAGAACTGAGGAAGATTATACAAACCATCGTTCTCCTGAAAAGGTAGAGTTTGTAAGTAATTTACGAGAAGATCTTGATAGACGTGATTTTACAATTAATGCTATGGCATTAGATTACAATGGTAAGTTATTTGACTATCATAATGGAGATCAAGATTTAAATTCTAAGATTATTCGCACTGTAAATAATCCTAATGAGAGATTTTATGAAGATGCCTTAAGGATGTTAAGAGCGTTTCGTTTTTCATCTAAATTGGGTTTTGAAATTGAGAATAATACATTAAATGCTATTAAAAAAAATGCAGAACTTATTAAATTTGTATCTATTGAGCGTATTGTAAATGAATTCAAAAAACTTTTAGCTGGTAAAGGTAATTTAAGGAGTTTGGAATTATTAATAGATAGTAAGCTTAATTCATATATTCCATTCTTTGATGAGGTTGATGAGGTTCAGGATTTTTTAAGTTATTCATTCTGTCAAAGTTTATATATTTTAGCTAAATCAAATAATATTTCTTTTGAAAAATTAAGAGATTTAAAACTATCAAATAAAGAAATTAAAAAAATCAAAGAATACGAGAAAATAAATCTAGAATTTATTGATAACACAGCATTAGAACTTATTTTATATAAATATAATAAGGATGATATTCATTTTATAATTGATTATTTCGGTTACTGTGATAAAAAAGAAATCGATATAATTAATTTACCAATAACTTCATTTAATGATATAGCTATAACTTCGACAGAGATTATTAGTATAATAGATAAATCACCAGGTCCATGGATAAAGGAAGTTACTAAAAAATTAGAAGAAGCTATCTTATTAAATAAAATAAATAATACTGAAAAGAATATAGTAGATTTTCTGAAAAAAATAAGAGATAATATATAGATGATTTGAAAGAGAGGTGAGAGAATTTATGAATAAATTATTTTGTGTTGTTGATATAGAGTTAACAGACGATAAAGAAATTATTCAATTTTCAGCAACAAAACTTGATGAAAATTTTAAAGAAATATCGTCAATTAATTATTATATTCAACCTAAGAAACAAGTCTCTACATTTGTTACCGAATTAACAGGGATTAGCAATGAAATGTTATACGATAAACCTTTTTTTGAAAATGTAGCCCATGAATTATATAATTATATTAAAGAAGATATACTTGTATGCCATGGTTTGCCATCTGATTATGTTATTTTGAAGAAAAGATTTCATGACGTAGGAATATCTTATAAAGCTAAATTATCATTAGATACTGTAGAGTTATCTAGATTATTTTTACCTTCACAAACAAGTTATAGACTATCTGATTTATCAAATTCTCTTGGCCTTTATACAGGTGATCAGTATCACAATGCTGCAATAGATGTGAAAGTTACTGTAAAACTGTTAAAAGAGATTGCTAGAAAAATATCTATGATTAATATAAATAATTATAAAATAATAGAAAATCTTTTAGAGAAAATTGATCTAAGTATGTATAAATTTGCTCGATTTTGTAGAAATAAAGATACATCTGTGAAGTTTAATTCTGATGAATTTATAAATTATCAAGGTGTTGATTTTAGAAAAGTATCATATGATAATACAAAAACTAGTGATAATGATAAGTTTATACTTTTTTCATCAATTTATGAGGATGATTATGTTAGTAAATTTAAAATAAAAGATTTTGTAATATTGAAGAAGAAAAGTTCTTATATTCCGCTAAATGTATTTTCTCTTTTCCCAAAAAAAGAAGATTTAAATTTAGATAAATTATTAATCAAGTTGTATGTATGGATATTAGAAACAAAAACTGGTGATTTTTCAGAATTAAACCTGTTATATCTTGAAAAAATGTATATAGAGGGTATAAAAAAAGGTGTATCTATTAGCTCGAAAGCATATTATTTTGATGAAAAAAATAAAGCTGCTCAACTATGTAAAAATATTGTAACAAACTATGATTCTATTGAGTATTTAGTAGAAAATGATACTTTTAAAAATTATACTTTTGTATTTGAACATAAAAAAATACTTGGTCGAGAATTAGATTCAATAAACACAAAAGATTATTTTTATAAAAATGCCATTACTGAACTAAATGTAGCTGTATCAAGAAATTTAAAAAATAAAGACATTAAAGTTTTAAGAAACAATATTGATGGTTTAGTGAAATTTCTTCATGAAATGTATATTTCAGAGAGCCTATTTTTATATAATGATAGCTTAAGTTTTATACTACAAGATGTTGATGCAATATTAGTCGATATGAAACAATATAAGGTTGAACTACCAATATCATATAAGTTTATGAAAAAATTAAGAAATGTATTAACGAATTCCAAAAATACATATAAATTCGTAGTACTTGATCAAGAGAATAGCTTAAAACTTACAGTAGTAAATGATAAGAAGGTTAAATCATTAATTAATATAATCCATTCTAAAAAACATAAGTACTTGAATTTAAAATCTAAAGTAAAATATATATACAGTAATGGAGATGATGAGTTATTAACATCAAAAAGTACTGAATCAATATTATATATTTTTGAAAGTAATAAATATAAAGATTTATACTTTAGTAAACGAGAAAAAAAGAGTTATATAAAATTCTTCAATTTTTCAATTAAAGATAACTTTAATGAGTTATATAGTGAAGTGAAAAATAATAATCGACTAGCTTGTAGATGTTACGCTACAAAGGATATACTTGAATACAGGTATTATCTAAAAGATATTTTTGATTGCATAATTGTATTTCGTGATTTAGAACATTAAATTCTAAAAATAAAAAGTCATAATTAAAAAAATAGTAATTTTATGATATAATATAAATAGTTTTTATATAACTATTACAATTTAAATTTTGAACATAATATTAATTAAAATTAGGAGGGACTTCAAGTTGAATATTAATAATTTAAAAGAACAACTAGGTCAAAAAGTAACTCTTGGCGCATGGATTGCAAACAAGAGAAGTAGTGGTAAAATTGCATTTTTCCAACTTAGATACGGAGCTGGATTTATCCAAGCTATCGCATTAAAAGAAGCTTTAGGTGAGGAAAGATACCAACAATTACGTCACTTACCACAAGAAACTTCATTAAAAGTAACAGGATTAATTAAAGAAAATGAAAGAGAACTTTCTGGTATTGAATTAGAAATTGAAGACTTTGAAGTAATTTCTGAAGCAATTGATTATCCAATTACTCCAAAAGAGCACGGAGTAGAATTCTTAGCGGATAATCGTCATATCTGGATTCGTTCTAAGAAGCAACATGCTATATTAACTATAAGAAACCAAGTTATTAAATCTACATATGATTTCTTTGAAAAAGAAGGATTCTTAAAAACAGATCCACCAATCTTAACTTCTTCAGCTCCAGAAGGAACTACAGAATTATTTAACACTAAATATTTTGATGAGGAAGCATATCTTTCTCAATCTGGACAACTTTACTTAGAAGCAACGGCTATGGCATTTGGTAAAGTATTTTCATTCGGTCCTACTTTTAGAGCTGAAAAATCTAAAACACGTCGTCACTTAATTGAATTCTGGATGATTGAAGCTGAGATGGCATTCTGTAATCATGATGAAAGCTTAGCATTACAAGAAGCTTACGTTAATTACTTACTTACAGATGTATTAGAAAAATGTCAAGAACAACTTAAAGTTCTTGGTCGTGATTTAGAAGCTCTAGAAAATGCTAGAGGAGAATTCCCACGTATTAAATATAAAGATGCTATTAAATTACTTAAAGATAATGGATTTGACGATATTGAATATGGTGATGACTTTGGATCACCTCATGAAACATTTATTGCAAACAGCTATAATAAACCAGTATTTATTACTCACTGGCCACTAGATATTAAACCATTCTACATGATTGAAGATCCAAATGAACCTGGTGTAGTGCTTTGTGCAGACTTAATCGCTCCAGAAGGATATGGAGAAATCATCGGTGGATCACAACGTATTGATGATTACGATAAATTATTAGAAAATATTAAGAAACATGATTTAAATCTTGATGCCTATGGTTGGTACTTAGATTTACGTAAATATGGTTCTGTAGAACATGCTGGATTCGGGTTAGGATTAGAGCGTACTGTCGCTTGGATTACAGGTAACGGACACGTTCGTGAAACTGCTCCATTCCCACGTTTATTAAACAGATTAACACCATAGGAGTTTAAAATGATCAATATCAATATAAAAGGTCTTTTAGTTGATGCTGATTTTTTAATGAATTATAAATCTCATAACTTATCTGGAGAGGAAGCTATGTTTCTTCTTCAGATAAGTTATTTGACAAATCAAGGGGAAATACCATTTTCAATAGATTTATTTAAGAATGAATCAAATAAATCAGAAAATGAAATTTTTTCTATGCTTGATAATTTAATTAATAAAGGATGCATAGTTATATCACCAGAAAGTAAGATTGATTTCATGCTATTTAACAATAAGGATGATTATTATTCATTACGTGATTTGTTGAAATTAGTAGAGAGAGTTACCGGGAGGATATTAACTTCTAAAGAGATTGATATCGTTACTTCTTGGTTTGAAAAACAATATACAAAACATCAAATTGATGAAGCATTAACTTTATCTAAAAATATTAGTTATGTTAATGGTATATTAAATAATAAAGTAAATAATGATTTACAATCAGAAAGTGGAAGTAGTTTAGGTTATGACTGGTTTAACAATTAGACAAAAAAAGAATAAAGCAAAAAAAGTTATGGAATACTTAGATAAAGTATTTCCCGATGTAGAGTGTGAACTTGATTTTTCTAATAATTTGGAGTTGGTTATTGCTGTTCTATTATCGGCACAATGTAAAGACGAATACGTAAATAGAGCGACAGTAGGTTTATTTGAACATTATAAAACAATTGATGATTATGCTGATGCTAAGGTAGAAGATATAGAAAAGTATATCCGAACGCTAGGTTTATATAAAGCAAAATCGAAAAATATAGTTGGTATGGCCAATATGTTAAGGGATGTTTATGATTATAAAATTCCACAGACTAGAGAAGAATTAGAAAAGCTACCTGGTGTAGGAAGAAAAACTGCTAATGTTGTTCTTTCAGTTGGATTTAATATCCCTGCAATTGCTGTTGATACGCATGTTGAACGTGTAGCAAAAATGTTTGGATTAGCTGAAATAACTGATACTCCGCTTCAAGTAGAAAAGAGTCTTATGAGTGTTTTTCCTATGGAAAGTTGGGGTAAAATACATCATCAACTAATTCATTTAGGTCGTTATAAACTTCCAGCAAGAGGAGAACGAACTATTGACCCAGAATTAGAAAAATTATTAGTATTGAAATAAGAGGAGAAGGAATATGTTAATTATATTTATATTAGCGTGTTTTCTAATATTACTAGATCAACTTAGTAAAAATTTTATAGTTAATCATTTCTCATTAGGAGAAAGCAAGGAAATTATAGTAAATTTCTTCAGTATCTCGTCTCATAGAAATAGAGGTGCTGCATGGGGAATTTTACAAGATAGTCGCTTGTTTTTCTTAGTTATTACGGTTATTTTTATTGCTATTTTAACATATTATCTATTTAAGCAAAAAAATACTTTATCTAGTTTTGATAAGGGTACTTTTGCCTTAATATATGGTGGAGCAATAGGTAATTTTATCGACAGATTAACAAGACATGAGGTTGTTGATTTTCTTGATTTTAGAATATTCGGTTATGATTTTCCTATATTTAATTTAGCAGATTGTTTTATTTGTGTAGGAGTATTATTTTTACTATTTAAGATTTATAAAGAAGAAGATAAATAATAATAAAGGTGCTGACCCAAAAGTCCTAAATTTGAACAAAGTGTATAAGATAATTTATAGACGCAGTGGTTTATTGATATCTAAATTTGCTTTATAAAAGCTTTTTAGATATGTATTAAACTGTGCGGGAGTGACTCAACAAAATCGATTTCTTCGAAATCGCGATTTTTGAGTCATTCCCTCTTTTTTTTGTTATAATAAAAATAGATTAATATAAATACAAAGGAGTTTTAAATGTTTTATTGTACTTATGAAAGTAATATGGGGCCTTTATATTTAATTTCAGACGGTGAAAGACTTAGTGGTTGTTATCTAGAAGGGCAGAAGTATTTTCCTGATAATATTGATAACTATCATTTAAATGAAGAACTAGATATATTTGTGAAATCCAAAGCTTGGTTAGAAAAATATTTTAATGGTGAAAATCCGAGTATAGATGAAATACCCTTGAATTTTAATGGAACTGATTTTAGAAATACTGTATGGGGTGTGCTTAAAGGAATTCCATACGGGGAGATAGTTACATATAGATATATAGCAGAAATAATTGCTGAGAGTAGAGGTATAAGAACTATGTCGGCACAAGCGGTTGGAGGAGCAGTTGGGCATAATCCATTATTAATTTTTATTCCATGTCATAGAGTTATTGGTGTAGATGGAAGTTTAACAGGTTATGCTGCTGGTCTTGAAAATAAGAGATTCCTTTTAAATCTAGAAGCTGATAATAATAATTATTAATTACAGATTGAAATACTGTCCAACAATAGAAGTATATATGAAAATATGGTATAATTAATTAGATTAAATTCTTTATTAGGAGAAATAAATGAACGATAAAAAAATAGTATTTATGGGAACTCCAAAGTTTGCTGTTCCTGTTTTAGAAATGTTAATAGAAAATTTCGGTGTAGATTTAGTTATCACACAGCCAGATAAAAAAGTAGGAAGAAAGAAAGTGCTAACTCCACCTCCAGTAAAAGTTGTGGCTTTAGAAAATAATATTAAAGTATTACAACCTGAAAAAATATCGACAGATGACGAAACATATAATATATTAAAAGAGTTGAATCCGGATATTATTATTACTGCAGCATATGGTCAACTAGTACCAGAAAAAATATTAGAGATTCCAAAACACAAATGTATTAATGTCCATGGATCATTACTACCAAAATTACGTGGTGGAGCACCTATTCAGTATTCAATTCTTGAAGATCACGGAAAAACTGGTATAACAATTATGTATATGGTTAAAAAACTGGATGCCGGAGATATGATTTCAAAAGTAGAGGTTGATATTCTGGATAGCGATAACTATGAAACTCTACATGACAAACTATCAATCGCAGGGCGTGATTTATTAAATAAAACTCTTCCAAAAATATTTAGTGGAGATATCAGCCCAGAAAAACAAGACGATTCAGAGGCTACATTTGCTCGTAATATCTTAAGAGAAGATGAGAAGATTGACTGGAATACTTCTGCTAGAGATGTATTTAACAAAGTTCGTGCATTAGATCCAACTCCAGGTGCTTTTACATATTTAGAAGGTAATGTACTAAAAATTTGGTCTAGTGAAGAAGTTAATGAGGACGTTGAAGCCAAGTTCGACAAAGTTGGAACTATTATTAAACAGGATAAGAAAAATATCTATGTTCTATGTGGTAATGGGACTGTATTAAAAGTAAATGAACTTCAAGTTTCTGGTAAAAAACGCATGCCTGTAGTTAATTTTTTATCGAATAAGAAGGATTATGTAGGAACAGTATTAGGTGAAGAAAATGAGTAGCATTAATGCTAGACATATTGCTTACGAAGTTTTATATACAGTTATCCAAGAAGATGGCTATAGTAATATTACATTAAATAAATATTTTAATCAGTATAAGGTTGAAGAACAAGATAAGAGATTTATTAGTGAAGTCGTATATGGAACTATAAAAAATAAACTGTATCTTGAGCACATTCTTAAATCTTACTCTAAGGGTAGAGTAAAACCTAAAGTTAAAGTTATTTTATTAATGAGTATCTATCAATTGCTTTATATGGATAAAACACCGAATTTTGCAGTTATTGATGAAGCAGTAAAATTAAGTAAAAAAATTGCAGGAAATATCACAGGAAAATTTGTTAATGGTATTTTAAGAAATATTGAGCGAAATTCAAGTAACTTAGGACTTAAGTATAAAAATAAAACCGAGCAGTTTTGTATAGAAAATAGTTGCCCTAGCGAATTATATAATATACTTAAAGAACAATACGGAGTTGAAAAATCTCAAAAAATAGTTGTGTCTTTTAATGAAAAGAGCAAAAACAGTATTAGATATAATCCACTAAGAATTACTAAGAAAGAGTTAATAGAAAAATTAGGGGATGCTGTTAGTAAAAGTGAAATTTGTGAAGACAGCCTAGTTTTAAATAAATTAAACTTAGATAGTAATTTATTCAAAAAAGGATATTATATTATCCAAGATGAGGCAAGTGCTCTAGTTGCATCGTCAATTGGCTTGCCGTTAGATAAAAAATATAAAATATTAGATACTTGTGCTGCTCCAGGTGGTAAAAGTTTGCATATAGCTAGTAAGTATTTTAATTCTAGTTTAATTTCATGTGATAAATATATACATAAGCTAAAATTAATTGAAGATAATAAAGAGAAGCTTGGAATTACTAATATTGAAGTTAAAGAACAAGATGCTACTCTAAACAATACTTCATTTAATAATAAGTTTGACATAGTAATCTGTGATGTACCGTGTTCGGGAATAGGGGTTATCAAAAATAAACCTGAAATTAAATATAAAATCACAAATTCATATGTTGAGGATATCGCTAAACTTCAATACGATATTTTAGAAAATAGCAAAAAATATGTGAAACAAGAAGGAATTTTAATGTATTCAACTTGTACGATAGATAAGAGAGAAAATATTGAAAATATAGAAAAGTTTTTAAAAGAGAACAAAGATTTTAGTTTAGAGAGTATTTCTCTAAATAATAGTATTGTAAAAACGAGAGAAAATGGTGTATTAGAAATATTACCTGATGAATATAGTTGCGATGGATTTTTTATCGCAAAACTTAAAAAAATGGAGGAAAAATGTTAATTTCAGATTTTAAAGGTTATAAAAAGTCTAGATGGTTAAAAGATTTTGATAAAATGTCTATATATTCTATAAGACTTGATCAATTAGAAGAATATATTGTAAGTATCGGTGAAAAAAAATTCAGAGCAAAACAAATCTTTGATTGGTTATATAAAAAGAGAATTACAGATTTTTCAGAAATGAAAAATGTACCTAAGTCTCTACAAGAAAAACTTGCTGAAGAATTCGAAATTACAACTTTAAAAACAATTATTAAGCAAGAATCTGCCGATGGAACAATGAAATTCCTATTTGAGTTACAAGATAAGTATACTATTGAGAGTGTGCTTATGAAAAATAAATATGGTAACTCATTATGTGTAACAACACAAGTAGGTTGTCGAATTGGATGTACGTTCTGTGCTTCAACACTAGGTGGTTTAAAACGTAACTTAGAAGCAGGAGAAATAGTATCACAAGTACTAAAAGTACAACAAGAATTAGATAAAAAAGGTGAGCGTATTTCAAGTATTGTAATTATGGGTATCGGTGAACCGTTTGAAAACTATGATGAAATGATGGACTTCATTAGAATTGTAAATAGCGATGAGAGTTTTAACATTGGTGCTCGTCATATTACTGTTTCAACTTCTGGTATTGTACCGAAAATTTATGATTTTGCGAATGAAAAAGTTCAGATTAATTTTGCGGTATCTTTACACGCACCTACTAATGAATTACGTAGTAAAATCATGCCTGTAAACAGAGCTTATAACATAGATAAACTTATGGAAGCATTGAAATATTACCAAGAAACTACAAATCGTCGTATTACGTTCGAATATGGTTTAATGGGGAAAGTAAATGACCAAAAAGAACACGCCGAGAAATTATCGGAAATTATTAAAGGTTTAAACTGTCACGTTAACTTAATTCCGATTAACTATGTACCTGAACGTAACTATGTTAGAACTAGTAAGAGTGATATTTTCGCTTTTGAAAAAGTTCTTAAGAAAAATAAAGTTAATGTAACAATTAGAAGAACACAAGGTGATGATATTGATGCTGCTTGTGGACAACTTCGTGCTAAAGAACGTAAAGAAGAGGTAAAAGGAGGAATTCCAGATGCCGCTAGTATATTCGTATAATAGTAATAAAGGGCGAAAAGAAAAAAATGATGATGCCGTTAGTGTATCAAAAAACAAACAAGGTGCTGTAATTGGAATTGTTTGTGATGGCGTTGGTAGTCACAGCAATGCTGCGTATTCTAGTAACTATATCGTATCAACATTAGAAAAAGAATGGCAAGATTTAACATTTGCTAATTTCAACAATATGAAAAATTGGTTATATGATAGAATTGAAAAACTAAATACAGAATTATATACTAAATCAAAAGATAATCAAAAAAAGATGGGGACAACAATAGTTACTGTTGCTATCTTTGACAACCAAGTTGTTGTTTATAATATTGGGGATAGCAGTGCATATGGTCTTACAAAGGATAATGTAATGAATGTTGTTACAGTTGAAGATTCATTTGTCGGTGCATTGATTTCAGCTGGAGCAATTACTAAAGAAGAAGCTAAAAGTCATCCTGAAAAACACGTGTTAACACAAGCATTAGCCACTAGAGATAATATTGACTTGCACACTTTTATTGATGATCTAAATAATTACGATTATTTTCTATTATGTTCGGATGGATTGACAAATATGATAGAAAAAGAAGAAATCCAAAATATAGTAAGAAATGATGAATTATCAATTGCTGTTAATAAATTAATTGATAAATGTGTTGAACGTGGGGGAGTAGACAATATATCGGTAGCTATAATAAAAAATCTAGGGGGTGAAAACCATGATTAATAAAATTATATGCAATAGATATAAGATTCTTGATCACTTAGGAACTGGAGGAATGGCTACAGTTTGGCTTGGATATGATACGATTTTAGATAGACAAGTAGCCATAAAAACATTTAAGATAGATGCAAATGATGAAGATGCAGTAAAAAGATTTAATAGAGAAGCTAAGGCCGTAACGAGCTTGTCTCATCCTAACATTGTTTCTATATATGACGTAGAAAATGAAGGAGAGTTTTATTATCTTATTTTAGAATATGTTGAAGGTATGACCTTAAAAGATTATATGGTTAAAAATCCGCGTATTCCTATTGAAACAATAGTTCATATTGCCAAACAAATTGCTGCAGGACTTAGTCATGCGCATCAAAACGGGATTATACATAGAGATATAAAACCTCAAAATATTCTAATGAATGAGAATCTTACTTGTAAAATAACCGATTTTGGAATTGCAAGAGCATATGGTGATACTACTCTTACTCAAACAAACCAAATGTTAGGAACAGTTTATTATTTATCTCCTGAACAAGCGCGTGGTAATGTTGCAACAGCTCAGAGTGATATTTACTCATTAGGAATTTTAATTTTTGAAATGATTACTGGACAAATTCCATTCAAAGGAGAATCAGCAGTTGCGATTGCATTAAAACACCTACAAGAAGAGCTTCCTGATATAGATAAATACAGGGAAAATGTTCCTCAAAGTGTAAAAAATATTGTTTTAAAAGCAACTATGAAGAACCCAAATGAAAGATATATTAGCTCTAAGGAATTATTTGAGGATTTAAGTACGGTTCTTAATCCAGAGCGTTTATATGAGGATAAATACACAGGTTTTAAAATACCAGCTGAACCAATAAAAAATTATAATCAAACACAGTATCTTGATAATAGTAGTAGTAATAACAATCAATACGGCTATAATGATTATAACAATGAAGATGATTATTATGATTATGAAGAAGATAATAGACATAGTAATAGACGTTATCAACAAGTTAATAATCAAAAAAATAATTATAATAATGTAAGCAAGAGAGATGAAAAGGAAGAAACGTCTAAAGCTAAGCATATATTCCTTGCAATACTAGCTATTGTCACTATTGTAGTAGGTACCTTTTTCATTTATAATTACGTTATTGGCTCTAATAGTGTTTCTGCTCCTGATGTTCGTAATAAAACTTTAGAAGAAGCTAAAGTTACCATTGTTAAAGCAGGGCTTGAAGTAGGAGATGTTACTGAAGTAGCAAGTGATGATATAAAAGAAAATACAGTAATTGATAGTGATCCGAAAGCTGGTAAAAAGGTGAAAAAAGGTTCTAAAGTTGATTTAAGAGTTTCTTCGGGTAAAAAAACAGTAGATATGCCTAATTTTGTAGGTATAGATGAAGAAACTGTGAAGAAAAATGCTTCTAAATTAGGATTTAAAAATATAACTGTAGAAAAAGTAGAAAGTAATTCGTATGAATCTGGAAAAGTTGTATCTCAAAACATTAGAGCAGGTATGGAAATAGTACCAAAAGAAAAAGAATTGATAATACAAGTTTCTACAGGTAAAAAGAAAGTTACTATGCCTAATCTAGTTGGTGAAGATAGTACAGCTGTAGAAAGTACTATTGCCTCATACGGATTTAAAAATGTTACTTATAGAGAAGAATACTCAGACAAAGAAGCTGGAACTGTTATTTCCCAAAGTATTAGAACTGGTTCAAATATAGTACCAAGTGATGAATCATTAGAGATAGTAATTTCTAAAGGAAAAGAGAGAAATTCTTCACGTGAAGAGTCTAGCGACGATTCAAGTGTGGATTCTAGATCAAATGATGATAAAACTACTAGAAATAATACAACAAGAAATAGTTCTACTAGTAATAATAGAAATAACAACAGTAACTAATTATTGATTATAAAAGCACAGGGAGATATCTATTTCAACTGTGCTTTTTTACAAAAGTTATAAATTTATTATATGGTGATTAATATGAATTTAACATTACAAAAAAAGTTAGAATTACTTCCAGATAATCCTGGATGTTATTTATATAAAGATAATATTGGTGAGATTATTTATGTAGGTAAAGCTAAAAATCTAAAAAATAGAGTAAAAAGTTATTTTACAGGTACTCATAATAAAAAAACTCAGACCTTGGTATCAAAAATAGAAGATCTTGAATATATAATAGTTAACTCTGAAAAAGAGGCGTTGTTATTAGAAAATAATTTAATAAAAAAATATCGACCATATTTTAATATTCGTTTAAAAGATGATAAAAGTTATCCGTATTTAATGATCACAAAGGAAGAACACCCTAGATTACTGATGACTAGGAAATATAAAAAGAATAATAAAAATATATATTTTGGACCGTATGTTGATATAAAATCAGCTACAGAAGTAAAGAAAATATTAGATAAAATATATCCATTGAGAAAATGTAATCCAGTAGAAAAAAGACCATGTATGTATTATCAAATTGGAGAGTGTATAGGCCCATGTGCTAAAAAAATTACTGCAGATGATTACAAGTCACAGATTTCTAAAATTAAATCTTTCTTAACTGGAAATACAAAAGAAATTTTGTCTGATTTACAAAGTAAAATGCAAGAACACATTAAAAATTTAGAGTTTGAAGCTGCTGGACAAATCCATAATTACATTAAATCAATAGAAGTTTCAGTTCAAAATCAAGTTGTTGCAGATAGTACGAATGTAGATAGGGATTATATTGGCTTTACGTTTAATAATGATTATATATGTATTCAAATATTTTTATCTAGATTAGGAAATATTATAGAACGTAAGGTAGAATACTTTAATTTATACGATACACCTGAAGAGATTTTATATTCTTACTTGTTACAATATTACGCTCTAAACAAACTACCAAAAGAAATATATATTGATGAAGTTGATGGTAATCTCCTTTCTGATGTAGTAGATTGTAAAGTTATAATTCCAAAAAGAGGTAATCATAGAAAAATATTAGATACAGTTAAAGAAAATGCAACTTATTATTTAAACAATAATCTTGCTATTGAAGAACTTAAAGAAAGAAAATTACAAGTTACACTTAATAATATTGCTGAAAAGTTAGGTGTAAAATCTATTAATAGCATTGATGCTTTTGATAACTCCAATATAATGGGAGTAGATGCAGTTTCTGTAAAAGTAAATTTCACCAATGGGAAAAAGAATACTTACAACTATAGAAAATTCAAGATTGATGAATCTATGGGTATTAATGATGTTCAAACTATGAAAGAAGTACTTTACAGAAATTATAAAGATAAGAAAACTAATACGGAATTATTAATAGTCGATGGAGGGAAGAACCATCTTAATGTAGCCATTGATGTAGTTCATAACACTCTTGGTTTAAAACAAATTAAGATTATTGGATTAGCAAAAAATGACAAACATATTACAGAATACATTATTACTGATGATTATGAGATTATAGAATTTCCTAAAACTTCGGCAGAATATTTATTCTTAAAACAAATACAAGATGAGGTGCACAGATTTGCTATAACTTATCATAGAGCAACAAAAAATAAAAATATGTATAAATCTAGTCTTGATGATATACAAGGAATTGGAAAAGTTAGAAAAAACTTATTACTAAAATCATTTTCTTCACTAGAAGAAATTAAGAATGCACCGGATGAAAAGCTTTTAAAACTAGGTATTCCTAAAGATGTAATTAAAAATTTAAAGAAAAAATTATAATTTATTAAGTTATCCATATTTTAATTTAATTAAATATACGGATAACTTAATTTTTTTGAATTATTCTATAGTAATATTCTTAAAAGTATGGTATAATAACGTAAAGAAATTATAAAAGTCGAGGAGGCCACTATGAAATTTTTATCATTCAGTTATAACGATAAAGAATTATATGGAGTAAAAGTAAAACGCGAAGAAAGTGCATGGGACTTAATTAAAGTACTTGAAGATTTTGATAATAATGAAACTATTCCACAATCGTTAAGAGAAGCGATTGAAATATACGGTGTTTCATTTATAGAAAAAGTTAGAAAAGTACTAAAATTAGTTGAAGAAAATAGTAATGCTGATAACTATAAAGTACCATTTGATAAAATAATTTGGCGTGCACCTATTACAAGAACACCAAAAAATATTCTTTGTGTTGGGCACAACTACGAAGCTCATGTAAATGAACTTGGTGATGAGTTGGCAAAAACTCCTAAAGATGTTCTTATCTTTACGAAAGCTACAACAGCTTTAGCTGGAAATAATGAAGTAGTGCCATCTCATAAAGATATTACAGATAGTTTAGATTTCGGAGGAGAACTAGCTGTAGTTATAGCAAAACCAGGGAAAAACATACTAAGACCACTAGTTTTAGATTATATTTTTGGATACACAATTATGAATGATATAACAGCTACAGACTTACAATACAAACATGGACAATTTTTCTTAGGAAAATCATTAGAAAAATCAGCACCAGTTGGACCTTACCTTGTTACTAAAGATGAGGTTAGTTCACCTGAATCTATGAGTATTGTTACGAAAGTAAATGGGGAAATTAAACAAAATGCTATGACATCTGAAATGCTATTTAGAATAGATGATGTTCTTGCTGAAATTAGTAAAGTAGTTCCTTTAGAAGCTGGTGATATTATTGCTACTGGAACACCTGCAGGAGTTGGTTCTGCACAAAACCCACCAAGATTCTTACAACCAGGAGATGAAATTAAAATTACTGTTGAAGGAATTGGTACATTAACTACTGTTATTGGAGACTAAATAGAAAGGAAAAACAATGGCAAAGAAAGCAAAAGACAAACAAGTTACACACATTGAAAAAGATGATTTAAAAGCACGTCAAGCCGCTATTAATGAAGCTATTAAAGTTATAGAAAAAGAATACGGAAAAGGTGCAATTATGGATATTTCATCAGAAAATCCTATTAAAGTAGAAGCAGTATCTTCTGGATCATTAGCAATTGATTCTGCTTTAGGTATAGGAGGATATCCAAAAGGACGTATTGTTGAAGTATATGGTCCTGAGTCATCAGGTAAAACAACAATCGCACTTCATGCAATTGCTGAAGTACAAAAAACTGGAGGAATTGCAGCATTCATAGATGCTGAAAATGCCTTAGACATTGAATATGCAAAAGCATTAGGAGTTGACTTTACTCCTGGTAAATTCTTCTTATCACAACCTGATAGTGGTGAACAAGCACTTGATATTGCTGAAAAACTTATTTTATCTGGTGCGATTGATATAATTGTAATTGACTCAGTAGCTGCATTAGTACCAAAAGCTGAAATTGATGGAGTAATGGGAGCAAACCATATTGGTTTACAGGCTAGACTTATGTCACAAGCTCTTCGTAAATTAACTGGTCAAATTAATAAAGCTAATACTATTGCACTATTTATTAATCAGCTTCGTGAAAAAGTTGGAGTTATGTTTGGTAGTCCTGAAGTTACAACAGGTGGACGTGCATTAAAATTCTACTCAACTGTACGTATTGATGTACGTAAAGGAGAAGCAATTAAAGGTGCTGATAGTGAAATTTTAGGTAATAGAACTAAGATTAAGATTGTAAAAAATAAAGTTGCTCCACCATTCAAAGTTGCTGAAGTGGACATTATGTTCGGTGAAGGAATCTCAAAAATCGGAGAAACTCTTGATTTTGCAGTTGATTTAGATATTATTAATAAATCTGGATCATGGTTCTCATATAATGGAGAACGATTAGGACAAGGACGTGAAAATGTTAAAAAAGTATTCGAAGAAAATGAAGAACTTTACAATGAAATCTACGGCCTAGTAAGGGATGAAATTATGAGTAAAACTGGGAAAAAGAATAACTCAGTAGATGAAGAAGAAGCAAATGATAATATTGATGAGCTTGATTTAGGGATAGAAACTTTAGGTGAGGTTGAATAGTAATATATGAATAAAAAATTATTTAAAATTGTATTATGGTTAATGATTTTTATTATATTAGCTAGTGGATTTATTTCAGCTATAGCAATATTCTTATAATCTAGATACATAGTAAATAAAAATAAAAGGGGATACCCCAAAAGTCATAAATTTTAAAAAAAGTTTATATGAGAACTCATAGACGCAGTGGTTTATTGATATCTAAACTCGCTTTATAAAAGTTTTTTAGATATCAAATAAACTTTGCGGGGGTGACTCGACAAAATCGATTTCTCTGAAATCACGATTTTTGAGTCACTCCCTTTTATTTTGAAAATATGATAAAATATTATTAGAGAATGGATAGGAGAAATAATAGTGAATTTAGTACAAAATATGAACGATAATCAGCTAAAAGCTATATTAAAAACAGAAGGTGCTGTAATGGTTATAGCTGGAGCAGGTAGTGGTAAAACTCGTGTTTTAACAAATAGAATAGCTTATTTAATTTCTGAAAAAAATATAATAGAAAATAATATCTTGGCTATTACCTTTACTAATAAAGCTGCTAAGGAAATGAAAGAAAGAATATATGCTCTAGTTGGTGAAACTTCAAAATATATTTGGATAAATACATTTCACTCTATGTGTGTAAGAATCTTACGTCAACACATAGAACTTTTAGGATATAATAAAAACTTTACAATACTTGATACAAGTGAGCAAAAAAGTATTATAAAAAACATTGTTAGGACTTTAGACTTATCAGAAGATGCATATCAGCCAGCTAACGTATTAAAAATAATTTCAAATGCAAAGAATAGTTTAGTTTCTGTAAAAAAAATGAGAGAACAATCTCGTTTTGGATTTATGAAAAATGTAGCAGAAATTTATGCACACTACCAAAGTTATTTAAAGAAAAATAGTGTTTTAGACTTTGACGATTTAATGCTTAAAACGATCGTTTTATTTAAAAAATTTCCTGAAGTTTTAGCAATTTATCAAAATCAATTTCAATATATTCATGTTGATGAATATCAAGACACAAACGTTATTCAATATAGATTAATTAAAATGTTATCAGCAGTTCATAAAAATGTATGTGTTGTTGGAGATGATGATCAAAGTATTTATAGCTGGCGTGGTGCATGTAGTGATAATATAATAAACTTTGAAAAAGATTTTGATGATGTTGAACTTATATTCCTTGATCAGAACTACCGTTCTAATTCAACAATTCTTGATGCTGCTAATGCAGTTATTAAAAATAATACTGATAGAAAAGAAAAAGCGCTGTGGTCTGAAAATAAAGGTGGAGGAAAAATATCTGTTTATGCTGCTTCTAATGATAAAGATGAAGCAGATGATATTGCTAAAAAAATACTTGAATTGAAAAAAGAAGGTATAGATTATAAAGATATTGCAATCTTATATCGCGCTAACTACCTATCACGTCAGATGGAGAATTCATGTTTATCTTTCGGAATACCGTATAAATTAATTGGTTCCCTAAAATTCTTACAACGTCAAGAGGTACGTGATTTACTTGCATATTTAAACGTTATTGTTAATAGAGCTGATGAATTTAGCTTAAGAAGAATTATTAATGTACCAAAAAGAGGTGTTGGTCCTAGTTCAATGGATAAGATTGATAAGTATGCAGAGCAATATAGTATATCTTTATTCGATGCTTTAAAAAATATCGAAGCAATAGGAGTTTCAAAAAAAATAGTAACTAATATCAAATTGCTAACTAATCTAATCGAAAAATATTCAGAAGTAGAAAAATACTCAATAGATGAGTTAATTATAGGAATTTATAAAGATTCAGGTTATGAAAGTATGTTAAAAGAATCTAGTGATCCTTATGCGGAAAGTAGAATAGAAAATATTTCTGAGTTAGTATCTTCTGCTAAACAATTCTCTAGTATGAATGATAGTCTTATTGATTTCATTTCAGAAATGTCACTAACTTCTGATTCTGATGATGAGAACCAAGAAGATGCAGTAGTACTATCGACAGTTCATGCTTCAAAAGGATTAGAGTATAAGGTAGTCTTTATAATGGGATTAGAGGAGAACTTATTCCCATCTATCAGAGATGCTGAGAGTAGCGCTGACGAGAAAAATAAGATGGAAGAAGAGCGACGATTAGCCTATGTTGCTATTACTCGTGCAAAAGAAAGGTTATTTATGTCTTATGCAAATAGACGAATGCAATTTGGTTCTATTAAAATGAATAAACGTTCTAGGTTCTTAGATGAAGTTCCTAACAAACTAATGCATTTTGAGTCTTCTTTTGGGGGAAGTTTTGAAAGTACAGATTCAAATATAGACCAAGCTAATAAATTTATTAGCAAACTAAGTCCAAAAATTAAAATTTCAGAAAAACCTAAGTCTTCAGTTAGTACAGATTATGGTGTGGGAGACACTGTGCTTCATAAGAAATTTGGAGAAGGTAAGGTTTTAGACATATCTAAGGATAGTGTAAAAGTTGAATTTAGTGAGGTTGGTGTAAAAACTTTATTAATTGAGTATGCTAATCTAACTAGAAAGGATTAATATATTATGAAACAAATTCAAGAAGAAATTTTAAAACTAGTTTCACTTCTAAATAAATATTCGTATGAGTATTACGTTGAAGATAATCCCCAAATAAGTGATACTGAGTATGATACTTTATATAAACAATTAGAGAAATTAGAAGAAAAATATCCTGAATTAATACTAGAAAATTCCCCTACACAAAGAGTAGGAGACAGAGTTCTTGATGAGTTCGATAAAATTACCCATAAAATACCGATGTTAAGTTTATCAAATACATTCTCTACTGAAGATTTAAGAGATTTTGATGCCAGAGTATCAAAGTTAGTTCCAGGTGAAAATGTTGAGTATATATGTGAATTAAAAATAGATGGTCTCGCAATTGCTATTAACTATGATAATGGTAAATTAGTAAGTGCTGCTACTCGTGGAGACGGAACCGTCGGAGAAGATGTTACTGAGAATATAAAAACAATATTTTCAATTCCAAAAGTATTAAAAGATAAAAGATCATTTGAGGTTAGGGGAGAGGTATATCTTCCAAAGAAATCTTTTAATATTCTAAATAAAGAGCGTGAAGAAAATAATGAGGTATTATTTGCCAATCCTCGTAATGCAGCAGCAGGATCATTAAGACAACTTGACTCAAAAATAACAGCAAAAAGAAGGTTATCGGCTTTTATTTATTCAATAGTAGGAGATAATAATATTGCTTCACAAGAAGAAGCATTAAATACAGCTAAAGAATATGACCTTCCTGTGAATCCAAACTTTAAACTTTGTAAAAGTATTGATGAAGTTATTGACTATATTGACTATTGGTCAGAACACAAGCAAGATTTACCATATGATATAGATGGTATTGTAATTAAAGTTAATTCATATAAAGTTCAAGAGCAAGTAGGCTTTACACAAAAAAGTCCACGATGGGCTACAGCATACAAGTTTCCTGAAGAAGAACTTGCTACTAAATTATTAGATGTAGAACTTAGTGTTGGTAGGACAGGGATTATTACACCTGTTGCAATTCTAGACCCAATCGTAATTTCAGGTTCTACAGTATCTAAAGCATCTTTACATAATAAAGATATAATAGACGAGCTTGATATTCATATTGGAGATATGGTAGTTGTTAAAAAAGCAGGTGAGATTATTCCTAAGGTAGTTCGTGTTGTTAAAGAGTTAAGAACTGAGGGAACTATAAAATATCAAATGCCTTCTATTTGTCCATCATGTCATCAGGAAACTTACGTGAAAGACAATGATCCTTTTACTAGATGTAAAAATCCTGATTGTCCTGATCAAAATATTAGAAAAATAATCCATTTTGCTTCAAGAGATGCTTTAAATATTGAAGGATTAGGTGATAAAGTAGTAGCGACTTTATATGATAAAGGGATTATTAGCCATACAATAGATTTATATTCATTAGACAGAGAAAAACTTATTTCTTTAGAAAGAATGGGTGAAAAGTCTGTTGATAATCTATTAAAGGCAATAGAAAAATCTAAAGAAAGTTCATTAGATAAAGTTATCTATGCTCTTGGAATATTAAACGTAGGGAAAAAAGCAGGAAAAATTCTTGCAGAAAAATATTTGAATCTTTCTAATTTCATGAATGCTACATTAGAAGAACTTATTAATCTTGATGATGTTGGTCAAATTACAGCAGAATCAATTTTAGATTATTTATCAGATGATAATAATATTAAGTTTATTAAAGATTTAATTAATATTGGAATGAATCCTCAATATGAGATTAATGAGGTTAAAACTAACAATATTTTCTCAGGAAAAATAGTCGTTCTAACTGGTAAGCTTGTTGAATTAACAAGAAATGAAGCAAAAGAGTTTTTAGAAAAAAATGGAGCAAAAGTTACTGGAAGTGTTACTTCGAAAACTGATCTTGTAATCGCTGGTGAAAAAGCAGGCTCTAAACTTACTAAAGCTGAGCAATTAGGAATTGAGGTAATTAATGAAGAACAATTTGCTAATATGGTAAGAGAGGTGGAATAATGGATAATAAATTACCTTATAAAGTTTTCGGTATTGTTATTGTATTCGTATCAATAATTACATTTTTCATTATGAACTACAATTCAGTACCAGTATCATTAATATTTTTTACAGTTAAATTACCTTTAACAATTTTATTCTTCGTATGTTTCTTTATGGGAATATTAGCTGCTAGTCTCTATTGGTATCAAAAGTATAAAAGTTTAGCTAAGAAATACGAGAGAACAGAAAAATTACTATTTACAAAAGAAAAAATAGAAGATAAAAAAGAATAAATGATAATTTTCGAAGAAAAGAGGTGAAAAAATGGGCATAAAATATAACTGGATATATCCAAATTATGATGAAAATTTTCTTAAAGAATTAGAATCATATAGTATTTCTAAAAATATTGCTAAAATATTAAATGCTAGAAATATTACAGATATGCCTTCCGTTAAAAAGTATTTTTCGGATGAATACGAAGAAGGTTACGATCCATTTTTAATGCATGATATGCAAAAAGCCGTAGATAGGATAAATGAAGCTATTGAAAATGAAGAGAAAATTCTTGTCTACGGAGATTATGATGCTGATGGAATTACATCAACAGTATTATTAGTCGAGACATTAATATCTATGGGGGCAAATGTATCATCCTATATTCCAAATAGATTTGAAGAAGGATATGGACCAAACAAAGAAGCTTTTACTAAGATTATTAATTCAGGAATAACTCTAATTATTACTGTTGATAATGGTATTGCAGGTGTAGAAGAAGTTGATTTAGCAAATGAACTAGGATGTGATGTGATTATAACAGACCACCATAAAATCCAAGATACTATACCTAATGCGTATGCAATAATTCATCCTGAACATCCAGAAGGCAACTATCCATTCAAGAAATTAGCTGGAGTAGGAGTTGCTTTTAAACTAGCACATGCTTTATTAGAAATCTTCCCTGATTTCTTATTGGATTTAGTTGCGATTGGTACAATTGCTGATATGGTTTCAATTACAGATGAAAATAGAATATTTGTAAAACAGGGATTAGAATTAATAAATGAAGATCCTAGAATAGGTCTTAAGATGCTACTTGAATTATCGGGTATAGATACAAAAATTGATGAACAAACTGTAGGTTTTTATATAGCACCGAAATTAAATTCAATTGGTAGAATGGATAGTGCTAAATTAGGATTAAGTTTCCTAATGGCAGAAGATCCTGTAACAGCAAGAGCTTTAGCTGAGCAGATTGAACAATATAATATTCAACGAAAACAAGTTACTGAAGAAATAGTAAAAGATGTAATTAGTAAAATTGAAAATTCAGATAAAAAACAAAAGAATGTTATTATGGTTTCTGGTGAATACCATGAAGGAGTACTAGGTATCGTAGCATCAAATATTATCGAAAAGTACCAAAGACCAGTTTTTATTATGAACGAAAAAGATGGGATTCTTAAGGGCTCTGCGAGAAGTATTTTTGATTTCAATATCTACGTAGCAATGAACAAAATATCAGATTTATTTGTGGCATTCGGTGGACATACATTAGCTGCTGGTTTCTCTTTTGAACAAGATAATTTTGAGAAAATTGAAGAGTTTTTAGATAATGAGTTTGAAGAGTTTAAACAAAACAATGATCTAAAAGCTAACAAGAATATTGATATTGTCACTTCATTAGAAGATATAAGTTATCAATTTCTAAATTCATTAGATGCCCTTAAACCTTATGGTATGGATTTTGAAAAACCTACTGTATTAATAGAAAATGCAATGGTTCTTAATAAAGCATACTTTGGTTCTGAAAAACAATATTTAAGATTAACAATAGCAGATGAGGTTGGAAATTTAGACTGTATTACTTTTAAAGATAGTACAACATTCGATAAGGTTGAGAAAAATGATATTATTGACTTACTGTGTAATATAGATAAGAATAACTTTAATGGTCGTACAAAATTACAGGCTCATATCATAGATATACACATCAAAGAGTTTCTATTTGAAGATTTGAGATTCATAAACTATGACATTGAAAAAATTGATAAAAATTATTTAAAACTTTCTAAACACAAAGATGATAAAGATAATAATTTCTATCAATACAAGGATTTAGATAGCCTAATAGATAAAAACTTTGAATATATTTATTTACTAGATATACCAACTTCTAAAGAATATCTAGACAAAATAATAAATTTAAAACCTAAAAAAGTATTCTTAATATGTGAAGAGAAACAAGTTTTATCTGACATATATCTTATTGATAAAAATAGATTAATTAAATTATTTAATTTAATACTTTCAACAAATAACAAACAAATTAACGTAGCACAACAATTAGATAAATTACTAACAGCATTAAAAACAAATGTAGATAGTTTAAAAATTATGATTCAAATTTTTAAAGAACTAGAGTTAATTAATTTTGTAAATAACACTATAATACTTAATCCAGATTATAAAACTGTTGATTTGAAAAAATCATCAAGTTTTATAAGAATGGAAAATATATTTGAAGTTGAAAACTTACTTTTAAAAGAGAGTATTACTAATATTAATAAAATACTTGAAGTTTAATGTAAATTAGAAGGAGATTTAAATGAAAATTTTATACTTTTGGGATGCGTACTGTGGTTGGTGTTATGGATTCGATAAAATATTCACTAAATTTTATGAGAATCATACAGATGTAGAAATTGAAATAATTTCTGGTGGATTATTCATTGGAGATAATAGTAAAAGAATCAAAGAATATGGATATTTCCAGGAAGGAAATAAAAAAATATCTGAAATGTATAATGTAGAATTTGGAGAAAAATATAACGAAGTACTTGAAGAAGGTGAAATGGTATTAAACTCTGTTCATCCTGCAATTGCTATGGATATGGTAAAAGAGCTAATTCCTAATTCACAAATTTTACACTTTGCATATGACGTTCAATGTAAGTTCTTTATTGAAGGAAAAAGTCTTAGTGATGTACAAACATATGTAGAATTATGTGAAAAATATGGAATAGATAGTTATGATTTTGCTTTAAAATTAACAATAGCATTTAAAAATTCTAATCCTATTCACCCAGACTTTATAAAAACACTTAATTTAGGGATTGAATCTTATCCAACAGCAGTTATGGAAAAAGATGGAGAATACTATGATCTTAGAGGATATGCTACAGTTCCAGAAGACATCGAGACACATTATAATTTAATCGCTAAAAGATTTTAATTTTTTATATTAATTATTTTTTCATTGTGGCAAATTTATGAACGAAATTTATTAGGGGTTATTCCTATGAATTCAGCATTTTACATGCTAAATTCATTGAAATCACCTCTAATTTTTTTTTATTTTCAACGTTTTCACTTGTAACTTTTATCCTGTTGTAGTATAATATGATTATTATTAATCGATATTGATTATCATCGTTTTTATGGAGGAATGTCATGAACAAAAAATATAATAATAAACTAATTATTGGATTAGCAGTACCTATCTGTTTAAGTATAGGTTCAGTTGATTTCAATTATTCTAAACTAAATCTTGATTCTAATGTAGTTTATGCACAAGATCAACAGAGCACAGGTTTTAAAGTCTACGAACCAGAAATTGGAGCAAGTGGATCACTAGAGATTGCCGTTGAAGGTCAAGATACTTCAGATACTTTATTTAAGAGATACTGGAATAAAATTGATAAATTATTAATAGATGGAAAAGACTTCGGATTTAATAGTGAAGCATCTTCTTCAAAAAACTATTCTTTATTTGATAATGTTATTTACGTTAATAATAGTGAAATAACTAATCATTATAATAAACAAAATAAACATAAAATTGAATTTATTTTTAAAGATGGGTCAAAAGCTGTATATGAAGATAAAGGATATGTAGATCCAACCGCTAAACCAAAATTAATAAATGAAGGTTTAAAAATTGTAGAACCACAATTAGATAGTGATTCTTTAACTTTCTTTTTAGAAGGATCGGATATTTATAAAAATTATTGGACAAAAGTATCTAAACTTACAGTAGATGGTAAAGATTTTGGATTTGATAGCCAAAATACTAACAGTAAATTTTATAAATTATATGATGGACAAGTAACTGCTGTAGATAAAGCAATAACTGACCATTATAAAAAACAAGATAAACACAAAATTGAATTCACATTTACTGATGGTTCAAAAACAACTTATGAAGATACTGGCTATGTAGAACCAAGTAATGATGCTTCGACACCGTCAAAAGACAGTTCTACTGATTCTAACAAACCAGCTACAAACGCTAAATATACTATTTCTAAATTAGATCAAGGTAAAAACTGGAAAGATGAAAAACACTTAACTTTAGAGTTATCTGACACATCTGTTTATGATAATTTTGTTGATGAAATAGCAAGTGTTACTTTAAATGGTACAACTGTAAATAAAGATGTATTTAAAGATAAAGTAGAAACATCTAAATATCTTGGTATTAGAATCTTTAACGAGGATTTAGTAAAAGCATTAAAAGATTCAGACAATAAACTAGAAGTTAAACTTGTTGATGGAACTATAATCTCGTATCCAACAGCAACTGATAAAAAAGAAGATGCGAAGCCTAATGAACCAAAACAAGATGCACCTACAACTAGTGTTTCATACGCTCAAAAAGATTTAGTTACTAAAGTAGAGAAAAATAGCTATGCTGATGAACTAAATATTACACTTGCTGAAGGATTTAAAGCAGAAGATGTTCTTAAAGATACTAAAGAAGTAATTATAAATGGAAAATCATTCAGTAAATCACTATTCAGTAAAAACTGGAACAACCAAATCGTTACTTTCGATGATGGTGGAGAAAGTCTTAAAGCATTTAAAGCTTGGAACTTTGATGGAAATAATACAATTGTATTTAAAGCAAATGACGGAAGCGAAAGTAAAGCATATACTACTGGTAATAAAGTAGTTGAAGAAAAACCAACATCAGACAAAACTCCTGAAAAACAAGGAGAAAAAACTTATTCACTTACTGATAAATTAGAAGATGGAGAATATACTTTAGGATTTAATGCTTTATACGCTGATGGAAGACAAGGTACTTCAATGTTAGAAGGTTTCTTTGATAAAAATGTAAAATTAGTAGTTAAAGATGGGAAAATGAGTATAACAATGTTAAACACTTTATTTGCTCATGGTTTATATGATTTTGCCATCCAAAACAAAGGTAAATGGGGATCAGGTGTGAAAGAAAACTTTGGTGAGAAGAACTCAGCAGGACAATACGACAGAGCGTTATTTACACTTCCGGTTGAAGATTTAGACCAAGTACACTTAGGTGGTGTTATAGTTTCTTATGGGGGCGCTTTAGAAAGTGATAAAGGAAACTTCGACAAATATACTACTGTTAAATTGAAATTTAAACCTGAAATTAAAAAAGGCTGGAATGGATTTGAGTTAGTAGAAAAAAATAATGAAGAACGTAAAAAAAGTGATGATCTACTTCAGAAAAAACTAATTGCTAATGGAGTAGATACTAACAAAGATGGTAAAGTAACAGAAGATGAATTAAAAAACTTCACTGGTGATATCAATATTGGATCATTAGAAATTGATGGAAAAGTTGATAAAGGTGCAATTTATAATTTAGATTTATTAAAACATATGGGGCCTGGTGTTAAATCATTCTCTTCAGACAGTAATAACTTTGGTGAATTACCAGAAGACTTATTCAAAAATGCAGTTAATATTGAGCATATTAACTTAGGAGGAAATGGTGTTACTAAACTACCAGAAAACCTATTTGCTAATAACAAAAAATTAAAAACTGTAAACTTATCTTCTAACAACTTAGGTAATATCCCAGAAAACTTATTTGTAAACAATTCTGAATTAGAATCTGTTGAATTCAGTCAATCATGGTTATCTACATTACCAGCAAATGTATTTGCTAACAATAAGAAGCTAAAAACAGTAAGTTTATCTAATAATAAATTAGTTTCTCTACCTGATGATTTATTCAAAAATAATTCAGCATTAACATTCTTATCTTTCACAGATAATGAGCTAACTAAACTACCAGCTAGTATTGCTAATTTAACTTCTTTAACACAGCTATATGCAGCTAATAACAAATTAACATCACTACCAGAGAATGGAGTTAATTTAACTAAATTAAATACTTTAGCATTAAATAACAACAATATTTCTAGTTTATCTGATGAATTATGGAAAACTTTAGCTAAAAATAAAGCAACTGTAAGACTAGTAAATAACCAAATTAGTAATATACCATTAGAATTAATTAAAGCAAATGGTAGTCTACATATCCTTGATATCGCTAATAACAATTTACCAGCAACATTACCGTATAATGATTCTGATACAAAACTATTAGGAATTTCTCCTGAAGTAACACAAGGATATTACCCTCAAAAACAAGCTATCGAATTGAATGTTGTTGCAAAAGACAATAAAATCACAATTCAACCGAAAGATGAAAAATTAACAATTCTTAATCTTCTACACTGGTATAGAGGTCGTTCTGAGTTCTACGGTGGAGAAGGTATCTTACAAGGTTTAGAGAAATATAAAGAATTCCTAAGTAAACAAACTAAACCTATGGCTGAATTACTTAAGAGTGATGACTATGGTCGTAACTGGTATATTGTTACTAAGGTAGAACGTATTCGTGGTAATGAAGTTAAAGAAATTAGTTCAACAAGTGTTTCTAATGAAGATGATAAAAAATTAGAAATTACTGATAACGATATGAAAGCAGGAGACAAATATAGAATTACTAAAATTTTATTCGAGAAAAATGCTACAAATATCGATGACAAATTAGTTGAACTTGTAACAACAGTTGATGCTGATGTTAAGAAAGAAGAACCTAAGGTAGAAGATAAAAAAGATGAGAAACCTTCTGAACAACCAAAAGTTGAAGAGAAACCTCAAGTGACTCCTGAACAACCTAAAGTTGAGGATAAACCGCAGGTAACTCCTGAACAACCAAAAGTTGAGGATAAACCACAGGTAACTCCTGAACAACCAAAAGTTGAGGACAAACCTCAAGTGACTCCTGAACAGCCTAAAGTTGAAGAAAAACCACAAACACTTCCTACTGAGCAACCAAGTACACCTTCAGTTGAAGATAAGAAGAATGTAACGGATACTCTTATCGCTAAATTACCAGGTAATGAAGAAGTTAAAGTTCAATTTAAAGAAAAAGATGTTACTGGTATAAACTTTGTAGCTCAAAATTCTGATGAACAAAAAGTTGAAAAAGTTAAAGAATTAGTTAAAAATCTTGATGAAAAACTAAATGTAGTAAAAACTCTAGATTTATTCTTCACTGATGATAAAGGAAATGTAATTAATAATAATGGAGAAACTAGAGCAGTTACTGTAGCAGTAGTGGCTAATGACAATGAAACATTCGAAGTATACTATGTAAATGGTGATAAATTAGAGAAAGTTCAAAGTACTTACAGTGATGGGAAACTGACATTCTATACAGATCACTTCAGTACATATACTATTGTTTCAAGAGCAAAAGAAGCTTCTTCTTACAATTTAAATAATGACAATAATAACACTGCTAATACAGAAAACAAAGGTGAAAAAGAACAAAATTCACTTCCACAAAGATTTAACAATATACTTCCTAAAACTGGTCTAACTGAGAATAGTGCAGGAGCTGCATTATTAGGATTACTAGGAGTAGTACTAGCTACATTAGGATTTAGAAGAAAAAGATAAAGTAGATTAATTTACATTTATAAAAAACAAAAACGATAGATTTTAATTTTAGAATCTATCGTTTTTTGTTTTAAATTATAAGATAAAGAATGTCATGAATAATATATCCAGAAAAAAGTATTAATATAACATTCATATATATTCTTAATTTTTCTCTGAAGATTACTGAAATAATATTGATAATAATCACTCCAATTATCGCCCCTAGAGTATTATCAATTAAATCTGTTACATCAGGAAAACCAATAGTTAGTACATATTGTATTGATTCATATGTTAAACTCAACATAAATCCTAATATTATTGCTCTAAAACCTGAAGATTTAGGATATAACATCTTTATGTAGAAACTAAATGGTATGAAGAAAAGTATATTTAATAGTACCTCCACAAAATCAAAATAATTATATGGTATTAGATTAACTGTTCTCCATGTTATTCCTGGATGAAGTAGAACTCGTGGATGATTTATCCAAGAAAGATTACTACTTTTTAATAAATTCCAATCCATTTTGGCCACGATTACCCAAGAAAGTATGAATAAATACACAAAAAATAGTATAAAGGTTAATTTTCTGCTATTAAGAAAAGATTTCAAATTATTCTCCTTTCATTGTTGATAATAGATTATATATTAGCAAAGTTTATTAAAATTAACTTAAACTATAATTTAACAATTAGTTGTACTTGATCAGCAATTATTCCCGCTTCACTTTTTAAATTAAGAGTAAAATTCTTATAGTCAAATACATTGTTTTTATCAAACATCATTTCATAGTAAGAAGGGAAGTATACAGACCCAAGATTTGATTCAACCTGTTTATCATATTTACTCCACTTAATATTTACATCATTTTTACTCACTATTAATACTCTATACTTATCGTATACTTGACAGTGACAACCACTTATATTTTCATTATAAGGACTATTTCCATCTGTATAATCTATTATTATATCATATGTATTCTCATTAAATTTGTTAATTTGTTTTAATATGTATTCAATTGCTGAATCTGAGAATGTAAATTTCATAATTTAACCTCCACGTTAAATATTATATATTCTATTTTATCACACTAATGAATTATAAAGATAGTATTTAAGATTATCGCTTTCTAGCTTATAATAACGGTATTATAAATTGCTTATTTTCTTATTTTATAGTATAATAATTGAGTTAAGAAAACATTTAGGAGAAAATAAATATAAATGAATTTAGAAAAATACATTTCAATCGTACCAAATTGGCCAAAAGAAGGAATTAGCTTTAAAGATATTACTACTTTAATGGCAGATGGAGAAGCGTATAAGTACGCTACAGATCAAATTGTAAACTATGCAAAAGAAAAAGAAGTTGATGTGGTGGTGGGACCAGAAGCTCGTGGTTTCATTATTGGATGTCCTGTATCTTACTCATTAGGTATAGGGTTCGTTCCAGTAAGAAAACCTAATAAATTACCACGTGAAGTTATTTCATACGAATATGATTTAGAATATGGAAGTAACACTTTAACAATGCACAAAGATGCAATTAAACCAGGTCAACGTGTTCTAATCACTGATGATTTATTAGCTACAGGTGGAACAATTGAAGCAACTATTAAATTAGTAGAAGAATTAGGAGGAATCGTAGTAGGGATCGCGTTCTTAATCGAATTAGATGGTCTAAACGGTATGGACAAACTACAAGGTTATGACGTTCTTACATTACTAAAAATGTAATCTACTATAATAATTAAATAATATGACATTTGAACTTATAGAAAAGAAATATCTAAAAAATATAAATACAAATGCTTATCTTTATGAGCATACGAAAACTCGTGCTAGATTAGTTTTCTTTGAAAATGATGATATAAATAAAAGTTTTAGCATTAGTTTTAAAACTATTCCTTATAATGATAATGGTATTTTTCATATTTTAGAACATTCTGTTTTATGTGGTTCAGCGAAATATCCAGTAAAAGAACCTTTTGTAGAACTACTTAAAGGTTCTTTTAATACATTTTTAAATGCAATGACATTTCCTGATAAAACTATGTATCCAGTATCGTCTAAAAATGAAAAAGACTTAGAAATATTGATGGATATATACTTAGATGCAGTATTTAATCCGAATCTAAAAAATAATCCAAATATACTTGCCCAAGAAGGATGGCACTATCATCTTGAAGATAAAGAAGATGAACTAATATATAAAGGTGTTGTTTACAATGAAATGAAAGGTGCTTATTCATCAGTAGATGAAGTACTAGATCAATATGTAACGGAACAGCTATTTAGTGATACTTCTTATAAATATTCTTCTGGAGGGAAACCAGAAGCTATCCCTTCAATTTCACAAGAAGAATTTTTAGAGACTTATAATTATAATTATCACCCAAGTAACAGCTATATCTTTTTATATGGTGATTTAAATGTTGAGCAATATCTGAATCATATTGATAGTTATCTAAATAATTATGACTATAAAGACTATAGCGATTATAACTTATCACGTCAAAAAAACTTTACTGCGGATATTGTTAAACGTACATATTTTAACGAAGATGTAAAAGATAAAGCATATGTAGCTTATAACTATATTCTTGGTGATAGTAATGAGTTTAGTAAAATTGAGAATATCGATATAATAGATGATATTCTTCTTGGAAGTAGTAATACAGAATTTAGAAAGTACTTTATTGATAACAATATTTGTGAAGATGTATATAGTTACGTTCAAAAAGATCGTAAAGAAACTGTATACTCAATTATCTTTAAATACGTAAGTGATGATAAATTAGAAAGTCTTGATGCAGAATATAAATCTTTATTAAAAGGTATTATTGATAAAGGCTTTGATTATGAGCAAGTTCAAGCTTCAATTAATAAAAAGAACTTTTCTATCAAGGAAGAGATTAATAAAACTTCATCACCTAAGGGTGTATCTTATGCTATTAGATTATTAAGAACATGGTTATATAGCGAAGATAATATATTAGATGCATTTGATTTAGACAACGTAATTTCTCATTTACAAGAAAATTGTGTTAATAAACAATACGAAACTCTTGCTAAACAGTTTCTAATTGAAAATAATAAACAAGCTATATTACACTTAATTCCGACATTAGAAAAAGAAAATAAGGAAAAAGATTTAGTTGAATATAAAGCTACTTTATCAGAAACTGAATTAGAAAGCATTGTTAAAAACACTAAGTCTTTACAGGAATGGCAAAATAGTACCGATAAAAAAGAAGATTTAGAAAAAATTAAAAGTGTCAATGCTAAAGAAGTAGAGCTAAAAAATCCATTTGAAGAAACATTCTTTGAAGAATACAAAGGTATAAATTTTTCACACTATGATACTGTGACTAATGGTATTTCATATTCTAAATTACTATTTGACATAAGTGATTTCGAAGTTGAGCAGCTACAATATGCATCAGTTTTATCTTATTTATTATTCAATTTTAATACAAAAAATAAAACTGAAGCTGAGATAATAAAAGAAATAGGTGCAAATCTTGGTGGTATTAGTTCTTATGTGGATGTTTTTAGAAAACATAAGAGTGAAGAATGTGAAGTTAAATTCATAGTCAGTGCCAAGAATTTAGTAGAAAAAGCTGGAGACCTAGCTAAGATTTTGGACGAAACTACACTTAATGTAGATTTTGAAGATAAAGAAGCACTATACAATGTTCTCTTAGAAATTAAGTTAATGCTAGAAAGTAGATTTAAAAATTCTGGACATGCTTTTGTGGCGCGTCGTATTAGTGGTTTCTACAATCCTCAAAGTAAACTTGCTTCATACCATGGAGAATATGATTTCTACTTGTTTATAAGTGAATTAGTAAATAACTATGAACAGAATAGTGAGAAAATTAAAGAACAGTTATACACTGTTTCAAATCTAATCTTTAATCAATCTAGATTATTGGTTAACTTTGTTGGTAATAAAGAAGAATATACAAACTTCAAAGAGTCTATATCTTCATATTTAACTAAATACCCTACTGAATTAGATAAACAAAATGGTCTTGAAATTGAATTAGAAGAAGAAGGATATTCAGAAGGTTTTTACTTTGATTCACTAGTTCAATACGTTGGCGCAGGTTATAATATAAATGATTACACTGGTACACACTTAGTACTAAGACATATATTAAGCTTAGATTACTTATGGAATAATGTTCGTGTTAAAAATGGAGCCTATGGTTCTGGTGTGATATTTAATGCTTTTGGTGATTTTAATTTATGGTCATATCGTGATCCAAACTTAACAGAAACACTAGAGATATATTACAATATTAACAACTACGTAGCTAATATTGATGCTGATGAAAAAGATCTAAATAAATATATTATAGGTACACTAAATTCATTAGATGTACTAATGTCACCAAGTGCACAAGCTGCATATTCATTAAACAAATACATAACTAATTCTCCGTTTGAAGTTTATGATAAACTTGTAAATGAGATAAAAAATACAACAGTAGAAGATTTAAGAAAATTAGCAACAGAATTTGAAAATATGAAATCTAAGGCATATACTTGTGTACTAGGTTCAAAAGAAAAAGTATTAGAAAATAAAGAATTATTTAATAAAACGATAGAATTAAAATAGAAAGGTGCATGAATGAGAGTTCGAAATAGAGCAGATGCTAGAGAGCGTCTAGAGAATAGTCCAGTTGTATTTTTACAACCTAAGGATAATAAGGGAAAATGGAAAGAAATTTTTGGAAATGATAATCCAATACACTTAGAAATAGGAAGTGGTAAAGGTAAGTTTATTCACACACTTGCTGAAAGACACCCAGAAATTAACTTTATAGCTATGGAGGCACAACCAACTGTCTTAACATTTCTGTTAGATAAAGTTGAAGAAACTCATAGAGAAAACTTAAAGCTTATCTCAGGAAATGCTGAAGATCTTCTAGAGTATTTTGCTGAAGGTGAAGTTGATCAATTATACTTAAACTTTTCTGATCCATGGCCAAAAACAAGACACGAGAAAAGACGCTTAACATTCCATACATTTTTAGCTCGTTATGAAACTATCTTAAATGGGAATAAAACAATAGTTCAAAAAACTGATAACCAAGGCTTATTCGAATACAGTTTAATGAGTTATGCTAAATATGGGTTTACTTTTAATAGACTTTCTTTAGATTTAACTAATAGTGTTTATGAAGAGGAGAACGTTCATACTGAGTATGAAGATAAGTTTATTAAAAAAGGTAATAGAATCTACATGGTAGAAGCTATAAAAGAAAATAAATAATTCTAGTTTACGTAAATATAATTATGTAAACCTAAAGATATTTATTATCAAACTTTATATAAAATACACTAAAATTAGTGGTTTTTACCTTGATTTTAAAAAAAAATTTATTTATAATAATATTAATACAATTTAAAGGAGAAATACAATAATGATATCAGTTAATGATTTTAAAACTGGAGTTACTATCGAAGTTGATGGAAACATTTGGAAAGTAATGGAATTCCAACACGTTAAACCTGGTAAAGGAGCTGCATTCGTACGTTCTAAATTAAGAAATATGCGTACTGGTGCTGTTAACGATAAAACTTTCAGAGCTGGTGAAAAAGTTGCAAAAGCTCAAATTAACAACCAAAAAATGTCATACCTTTACTCAACTGGTGAAGCTTATGTATTTATGGATAACGCTACTTACGAGCAAATCGAAGTACCTGAAGCACAATTAGAATATGAATTAAACTTCTTAAAAGAAAACATGGAAGTTTCAATCTTAATGTTTGGTGACGAAATTTTAGGAATTGACTTACCAACAACAGTAGAACTTACTGTAACTGAAACAGAACCAGGTGTTAAAGGTGATACTGCACAAGGAGCTACTAAAGCTGCTACAGTAGAAACTGGATACACTTTACAAGTACCTCTATTCGTTAAAGAAGGAGATGTATTAGTTATCAATACTGCAGAAGGTTCTTACGTATCAAGAGCATAATTTAAGAATAATATTAAAACTCTCTATTATTTCGATGATAGAGAGTTTTTTATAAAAGGAGAAACTAATGAAATATGTACTTTTGCTTCGAGGTATTAATGTCGGTGGAAAAAACAAAGTGTCAATGGCTGAGTTAAAAGATAGGATTTCGAATGTTGGGTATGAGAATGTAATTTCATATATTAACAGTGGAAATATAATATTTGATACTACTGATGGCATCGATACTGTTAATCAGAGCATATCAAAAATATTAAATACTTATCCATTTAAAATTAATAAAGTAATACTTAGTCAGAGTGAATATCTTGAGGAACTTGAAAACTTACCGAGCTGGTGGTTTAACGATTCATATAGAAAAGATGTATTATTCTATACAAATGAAATAGATTATTCATTTATGAGAGCTCGTATAGAACAAATGCCTCTACTAGATGAAGCTGTTCATTTCGGCAAAAATGCCGTATTCTGGGGAAAATACAACGAAAATAGTTACTTAAAAACTTCCTATCATAAGTATTTAATAAAAGAAAGTTTCTATAAGTCTATTACTATACGAAATTCTAGAACATTTGAAAAAATAGCCGATCTCTTAAAATGATATTTTTTAAACCGTTTACCTTTACTTATCTATATTAATAATGTTATAATTACCTAATGAAAAATTAAGGAGAATATAATGAAATTAGATAAGATATTTATTATCTTAGGATTAATAGTCTATTCTTCATTAGCATTTTTTTTAGGAAATTATTCCTATAAATTGTTGTTAGTGTTTATTGGTATTAGCGCTCTTATATTTTTAATAACAAAATTACATTTTGAGCCATTTTTATCAATATTAATAATAGCTATTATTCTAGGATTATTTTTAGGACTTCCCCCTAATACATTGATAGATTCTATAGAGAAGGGGACTGGATCTCTTCTAGGACATTTATCATTAATATTAGGTCTAGGAGCAATGTTTGGTAAAATATTAGAAGAATTAGGTGCAGTAGAGATTACTGCAAAGAAAATGATTAGTGTATTTGGAGTTAAGAGAATCCAATTAGGCTTACTTATAGCTGGAATGTGTATAAGTTTTTCTTTATTCTTTGATGTAGCTTTTACTTTAGTAATTCCAATTATTCTTGCAGTAGCAAAGGAGTTAAAACTAGATAAGATATATCTTGCTCTTCCTGCAAGCATAGGGGTTTTAACTATTCACGCTTTATTCCCACCGCACCCTAGTCCAAGTATTATCACTAAAACATTCAATTTAAATATGGCTGAAGTGTTTTACTATGGGTTAATAGTTGCTATTCCTACAGCTTTTATTGGTGGTTTACTATTAACTAATTCTAATTTAGTAAAAACAAGAGTTAGTTCAGATACTAAAGAAAAGAATATAAGCGTTCTAAAGATTGAAAATCAAACTATGAGTACTTCTTTTGCTATCCTATTAATGTTATTACCAGTACTTTTAATTACGATTCCTACAATAGCTTTAGGTATACCTAATTTGTCAGAAACAATAAAAGGTATCTTAACAATTATAAGTAATCCAGTTACTGCATTAATAATAAGTTTATTAATAGCTATTATTGAATTAATGATAACAAAGCATTTAAGAATAAGAAGTATTGTTCCATTACTAAGCCAATCTCTTAAAACAATTGCAGTAGTGTTACTAATTAATGGTGCTGCAGGTGGTTTAAAACAAGTATTAGTTGATTCTAAAGTTACTGATGAAATTATTAGACTGACTAATGGTCTTAATCTATCACCAATTGTTATTAGTTTCCTAGTAGCTGCCATATTAAGAATATCATTAGGTAGTGCTACAATAGCTGCTATAACAACACTTGCTATTGTCGAACCACTAGTTGGTACTGTAAGTTACTCACCAGTATTTATAATGCTAAGCATCACAGCAGGAAGTATGTTCTGTTCACATGTGAATGATCCTGGATTTTGGTTATTTAAACAATATTTGAATTTAGATTTTAAAACTACATTTAAGACCTGGACACTAGGAACAACAGTATCTTCTGTCATAGCGTTTATTATAATATTGTTTATAACATCGTTTGCATAAAGAAAATTTTTATAAATCAAAGTTTTTACTTGATATTTATGTTAAGGTATGTTATATTATTACTTGTGTATGTAGTAAATGTTATGAATAAACTATTTCCAAAAGGAGGATTAATTCATGGCAAAAGTTTGTTACGTAACTGGACGTAAAGCTCGTTCAGGAAATACTCGTTCACACGCAATGAACGCAAATAAAAGAAAATTCAAAGCTAATCTACAAAAAGTAACAATTTTAGTAGACGGACAACCTAAAAAAGTTTGGGTTTCTGCTAGAGCTTTAAAATCTGGAAAAGTTGAGCGTGTATAATTAAGCGATAAACTTTAAGCTATCTAAGGAAACTTAGATAGCTTTTTACATTAATTTAATAAAAAATAATATAAAAATGAGAAAAATAACAAAAATAGGCATTTAAATCAATTCTGAGCGTTTTTAGTTCTTTTTGGTATAATTATACAAAAAATAATTTTAGGACGCTTATACGGCGTTTAAATAGGTGATATTTTTTTATAGAGAGTAGAAAACAAAAAAACACAGTAATTAGTTTTAATATTAAGAAATACAATATACAATATCATATTTTGATACAAAATTAATTTAAAATAATAATACTTAAAAACTAATAATAAGAATAACTATTATAATAAAATTATAAGATTAAAATATTAGGGGACAAACATATATTGAAAGAACCAGCCAAATATGATATAATATAATTGTTCGTATAATACATATTATATGTATAATTTATAAATTAAAGGAGAATGTAGTAATACCAATGAATCAACGTGATTATTATAAACAAAAGATCAACAAAATACTTCCAGAATTTCCTGACTATATAGAAGATTTTATCGATACATATTATGACAATTTATCTCCATTAACTTTACACAGATATTTAGAAACTTATAAGAACTTTTTAAATTGGACTATCAGAGAAACTATATCTGATGCTGAACTTATTAAAGATGTCAGCCTTTCTACATTAGAAAATATATCAAAAAAAGAAATGGAAAGTTATTTCAAGAGTCTATCTCGTGAACAAGTTAATGGTAAATACCGTAGCCAGACTACTATAAATAACTATAAAGCTGCTATGAGATCACTTTATAAGTTTCTTACGGTAACAAGTGAAACTGAGCAAGGTAAAGCTTATTTTGAAAGAAATGTTATGCTTAAAATACCTATTAATCGTGTTAAAGAAACATTATCTTCAAGATCAAAGAAAATATCAGAAAAGATATTTTTAGATTCTCAAGATGAAGAATTCTTACAGTTTGTTGAGTTCGAATATGAAAAGACTTTGTCTAATCACGGTAAATCATTTTTCTTAAGAGACAAAGCAAGGGATCTAGCTATACTAACACTATTTTTAAAGAGTGGTATTCGTGTCAACGAACTTGCAAATTTAAAAGTCAAAGACATAGATTTTTTAAATAGTGAAATCAATGTTATTAGAAAAGGTAATAAGGTAGACACAGTAATAATTACCAAATCTGCTTTGGATAGACTAAACGAATACATTACTTCCCTACCTTTTAAACTTAATAGAGAAGATTATGTATTTATTAGTAAAAACAAAACAGGACTATCAATAAGAGCCATTCAGAAATTAGTAATGAAGTATACTGATGCTTTTAATGTTCCAATGTCTCCTCATAAATTAAGACACAGTTACGGTACAAAACTAGCTCTAAAAACAAATGGAAATATACCGATAATTATGACACAAATGGGACATTCTAACAGTGATACATCAATGCTCTATATTAATGAATCAAAAAAGATTATTAAGCAAAATATTGATAAACTTGATGATTAGTATTGAATTATATCTTCTATTGAGGTAAAATATAAAAGTTACTAAAAATTTAGGAGGAAAACATGGGTATTATTGTACAAGTTTTAGGATCACTATTAATACTAATAGGATTTGTATTTAGCCAATTAGGAAAACTTAAGACAACTTCACTTAACTATCTATTACTAAATGCTATTGGTGCTCTAATTTTAGGAATAGATGCATTTATTGGAAAACAATGGGGATTTGTTTTACTTGAAGGTGTTTGGTCAATAGTTGCAATTCAAGGATTATTTAAGTACTTTAATAAAAAAGAAGTAAAATAAACAATATGGTTTACATATAATTAATTATGTAAACCATATTGTTTTATAATATCTTTTATAAATTTCGTTTTACCAGCAGTATATCCTTCTCTATCATATTTATATGTTAGTTCTAAATCTAACTTTAATCTTTCATATTGTTTTGCTACTTTAGGATTTTCTATTAAAATATCTCTAAACTTAACTTCTTCAATATCACCTTGTCTTCTTACGTGAAGATGGTAAACTTTATTTAAAAAACCATCCTCCCCATATCCTTTGACTAAGAAAGCTCTATTATCTTCCTTCCAACGTAGTTCCCATTCAATATTTAGAATATCTATTATACTATCAAAACTATCAATTTCATTGATTTCTAAAATAATATCTATTATATCCTTTGAGTAAATATTTGGAATGGCTGTACTACCTACATGATATAAATTTATTTTGTATTTTTTGAGTTTAACTAGTAAATTTCTTTTCTCATCTTCATACCTAGTTATCCATTCACTATTATGTTTAACAAGTTCTATGGGGAATTTTCTTTTAAAGTCCTCATCATTTAATACATTATTCATTTATAAATCTCCTCTTAAAAAATAAAAATGCTAGGATAGGATGAACCTATCACTAACATTATTTGAATACATGTAATGAGTTTTTGAAATACTCGATTCCAGATAGTATTGTTAAAATTACTGATATCCATAATAGAATATAGTCTAGTTTAAATCCTATAGTATTAAAAATAGGATTGCCTAATAATATAAGAATTATAGCGACTAACTGGCTAATAGTTTTTAATTTTCCTAGTATTCCTGCAGGAATAACTTCACCTTTTTCAACAGCTAATAGTCTTAAACCAGTTACAGCAAATTCTCTTGCAATTACTACAACTACCATCCAACTGTGCATTAAACCTAATTCAACCATAACTATAAATGCACTTCCAACTAGAAGTTTATCTGCTAATGGATCTAAGAATTTCCCCATATTGGTTACTAAATTATATTTTCTTGCTAAATAACCATCAATAAAATCAGTAAATGATGCAAAGATAAATATTAATGCTGCTATAAAAATATTTAAGGTTATATTTCTTCCTCCTAGAATAGAAATACTTCCTCCCATATCAACTAGTAAAAATACTATAAATACAGGTATTAATATTGTTCTAAATAATGTTATTTTATTTGGTAGATTCATTATTTTTACTTACCCTTCTAACTTAAAGTATAAATTCAATTCACTAATAATTATATCATATTCTATAATTTGCTACAATAAAAAATACAGGATAAATCTAATTATCCTGTATTTCAAAAGTATTATTGACCAATTCCTGGAGTTTCTGTTCCTGCAGGTGCTGCTGGCGTAGCTGGCGCTTCTGGATTTGTAGTAGCTCCACTGTTAGTTGGTGTCTCAGTAGTTGCTGTATTATTCGATGGTGCACTTCGTCTACTAGTCTCAGTAGAAGTATTACTATTAGAACTATAACTAGAAGAGTTACTATTATTATAGCTTGGTGTGTAGGTATTTGCAGGTTGTTGAGGAGCTGGTGATTCAACTGTTTCTGTTGTAGCTTGTGCTTGTGTTTCATGCTGTTGTTGAGATTGATTTGATTCTGTAGATTTAGGAGTGTCAAGAGCTGTTAAAGCATCTTTAATACTCTGAGCGATAGAATTGTAGTCTTCTTCTTTTTCAAATAAAACTGATTTTTCTTTTTCAAGAGTAGATTGTAATTCATTTAATTCTTTTTTCACAGAATCTACTTTCTCATTATTTTTCTTATCTTCATCATTTAATGAGGCATTTTTAATTTTATCCTTAACAGCGTTATTTAGTTTTTCACGCATGTTTTTAATTGCTTCATTATACTCGCTTTTTAGCTTATCTTTATTTTCTTTTGCAATATCATCATTTTTATCAAGTATTGATTTAAATATTTCAATTTTTTTGTTTAAATCATTCTCTTTATCAAATTTAGAAACTGTATCTTTAATAAATTTTTCTAATTTAGAATCTTCTTTTTTCTTTTCAACTTTTGGTTTATTACTATTAAGTGCTTGTTGCTTCTGATAAGCATAAGCAGATAATCCAATAACCGCTAAAATTACTATTGTTAGTAATCCTATTAATAATTTACTATTTTTTTTCACTTTTATTCACCTCTAATTTATCTTTATAGTTTACATATTTTAATTTACGTAAACTATAAAGTTTTTACTTTTTATTCATAGTCTTCTGCGTATTCTTTTTCTAGAAATACTTTTCTTGGTTTACTTCCATCTACAGGCCCAATGTATCCATCTTCCTCAAGCATATCTATTATTCTTGCTGCCCTATTATAACCTATTTTAAATCTTCTTTGCAATAATGAAGCTGAAGCTTTCTGTGTTTTAGCTATAAATAACAGTACCTCTTTATATAATGGATCTACATCTTCAGCAGATGAGCCGCTATTTTGTGAACTTACCTCACTTGGAGTCATATTTGGATCATATTGTGCTTCAGATTGACTCTTAACAAAGTCAACAACTTTCTCTACTTCTTCATCTGATAAGAAAGCTCCTTGCACACGTACTGGCTTACTTGAATCAGCTGATAAGTAAAGCATATCCCCTTTACCTAGTAATGTTTCTGCACCTGATTTATCAAGGATAGTTCTTGAATCAATGCTAGAACTTACAGCAAATGCTATTCTTGATGGAATGTTAGTTTTAATAACTCCTGTAATTACATCAACTGATGGCCTTTGAGTTGCTATTATCATATGTATACCTGCTGCCCTTGCTTTCTGTGCTATTCGAGCAATCGATTCTTCTACTTCTTTAGAAGATACCATCATTAAATCAGCTAACTCATCAATAATAACTACTATATACGGCAGTTCTTTATAGTCCGGATCTTTTGCAGCAATTTTGTTATAACCTTCCATATTTCTTACTCTAGCTCTTGCAAATTCTCTATATCTGTTTTCCATTTCAAGAACCACTTTATGAAGAACATCTGCTGCTTTTACTGGATCTGTAACAACAGAAGTAAGCAAGTGTGGAATACCGTCATAAATTGATAATTCAACCATCTTAGGATCTATCATTATCAATTTAACTTTATCTGGTTTATTTTTTAATAATATACTTGTAATTATCGTATTTACACAAACTGACTTACCACTTCCTGTAGAACCTGCTATTAATAAGTGAGGAGTTTTATCAATTCTAGTAAAAATTGATTCACCTGATACATCTTTACCTAATGCAACAGATAGTGGTGAATTATCTTCATCATTGACAAAAACCTCTTTCATCGTTACTAGCTCATTTACTGTATTAGGTATTTCTATACCTATTAATGATTTACCAGGAATTGGTGCTTCAATACGTACATCTTTAGCTGCTAGATTTAATGCTATATCATTACTCAAGTTTACTATTTTACTAACCTTTGTTCCTGGCGTTGGTAATATTTGGAACTGAGTAATCGATGGCCCCACTATTGCTTTAACGATCTTAACCTCAATACCAAAGTTATTAAATGTACTTTGAAGAATTTTTGATTTCTCTACTACATCACCTTTAGTAATAGTTTGTTTCTTAACTGGGTTATTAAGTAGTGTAACTGGTGGAAGTTGATAATTGTCATACGACTCTTCCGAAACTATTTCATTAACCGTTTCTTCTTCTACAGCAATATGTTCTTTATTTAATTTAGGTTGTTTTCTAGTAGGACGTTGTACAATTTCCTCATCATAAAATTCTTCATCTTCTTTGAATTCTCTTATATCAACAACTAAATCTTTGTCTTTAATTTTATTATATCTTTGCTCATTAGAGTTCTCTCTATTAACATTAGACGAATTGTATTCATCATAGATAATATCATCCTCTTCTTGATAATCATCTAAAGTATCTTCTATATACTCATTTTTATCAAATGCATTAACTATATGATGTTTAATCCTTAAGACTAACTCCCTATGATTAATATTAAAATATAAAAAGATAACTGTTATTATAGCTGATATTATCACCAGTAATGAACCGTAATAAGATAATAAATAAATTAAGAATTTAACAGGATAATATGATAATAATCCTCCACCATATGAACTAACTCTATTATTGAAAATATCATTAAAACCTAGCAGATTATTATCACTATTGCCTATATAAATTAACTGAAATAGAAAATCTACTAAAATTAATAATATTACTACAATTGCTGGAGTTTTTAGTTTTTTATTCATAATATAATATATTGGCGTTGCAACAATTATTATATAGATAAGATAACTAAAGCTCCCAAATAAATATTTAAAAAATGCATCAAAAAACCTACCAATAAATCCCATTTGTAAAACAGATAAAATTACTATAAGAACAGAAATAACAAAATATAATCCGCGATAGGCCTCTTTAGATAAAACAGGTATAACATTTTTCTTTGGAGCTTTTTTTACACTTGTCTTTTTACCACTAACTTTAGTGGATTTTTTGTTTTTACTAGTTTTACTAGTTTTACTCGTTTTTTTTGTGCTTTTTGTCTTTTTATTGCTCAATCTTCTCTCCTTTCTAGTCTTCTTCTACATAAACTGCCTCAGTTGGACAATTATCTTTTGCTTCTAAGACTAAACTACGATACTTTTCAGCAACTTCTTCAGTCATCTTATTATCGTCGATAATGCAATACGCTATCCCATCTTCGTCGTAATCATATACATCAGGGCATATCGCATTGCAATTACCACAGGCAATACAATCTTCTCGTATTATTTTAGTTTTCATTATTTTCTTCTTTCAAAAAATTAGAAAATTTTTCTAACGATTCTTTTCGATGACTGATACTATTTTTTTCTTCAGAACTTAATTCTGCAAATGTTTTATCTAAACTTGGAACATAAAATATAGGATCATATCCAAAGCCATTGTTACCTCTTTGTTCAGAGATAATTTCACCATGACATTCTCCTCTAAAAGTAAATTCTGTTCCATCTGGTTTAACTAACGCTATAACTGATACAAATTTAGCATTTGATTTCTTACCATCTAACTCAGATAAAACTTTCTCTATATTTTTTGAATCAGTTTGTTCTTTTGAATATCTTGCAGAATAAACTCCAGGACGACCATCTAATAGTTCAACACTAAGTCCACTATCATCAGCTATTGCAGCTTTTCCAGAGTATTTTGAGATCGTTCTTGCCTTTATCAAAGCATTTTCTTCAAATGTTAATCCATCTTCAATAATCTCGTCAGTAAAATTAATATCTTTTAATGTTAAAATATTGTAATCACTCAATATGCTTTTAATTTCTTCAACTTTATGTGCATTATTCGATGCTAAAATCAATTCTTTCATTTTATCACTCCTATATTTCAACTACTTCTGCATTAATATCTTTCTTTAACCACTTTGAAGCAATGCTATTAAAATTATCACTCTCTTCTGAAATAAAGAATCTGTGTTCTTTTTTATTTAACTTTTTCTGATGTAATTTTGCATATCCTAAAACAGTACTTACTTCACGCGCTGCTTCTCTTCCTGAAGAAATAACTTTAATATTATTACCATAATAGTCTTCTATATCTTTCTTCAATATTGGATAATGCGTACAACCAAGAACTACGGTATCAACTCCTAGCATATTAGTTTTACCTAATGTATCAGATATTAATTTTTTTGTAGCTTCTTTATCAAGATTTCCTTCTGATTCTATAAATGGTACAAAAGCTGGGCAAGCTTTATCAAAAACTATAATATCAGAATTAATATTTTCAATCTCTATATCATATACTTTTGAATTTGCTGTGAACTTTGTTCCTAATACTAGTACTTTATTATTCTCCGTTGCTTGGATAGCTCGTCTTGCTCCTGGTTGAACAACTCCTATAATAGGTACTTCATATTTGCTTTGCAGATATTCTAGTGCCGCAGCTGTTGCAGTGTTACATGCTAAAACAACTAGCTTTACTCCCTTATCTATTAAGAATTTTATTGCTCTATCCGTATTTTTTATTATTTCTTCCTTTGTCTTATCACCATAAGGACAATTTTTTACATCGCCGAAATAATAGATAGTTTCATTGGGTAACTGTCTCATAATCTCGCGAGCAACTGTTAATCCACCTACTCCACTATCAAATACTCCTATTGCATTATTCATATATGGCCTCTTTCTTAATTAGAACCAAGCATCTCTTCTAGTTCTAATATTTTAGTATAAGATTTAGTTTCTATTCCTACAAATTCTTTAAATACCATATTTAAAAATGAGAATAATCGAATTAAATCTTTATTTTCTATTTCCAAACTTTCTAAAAAGTCAATATTTTTAACAGTCATATAATATGTAAGTTTCACTAGTGAATCACTAAGACCATATATACTATGATCAATATTAAACTTATCAACAAAGCTATTTTTTAAAAAGCTATATCCTACATAAGTTTGATCTGTTTTTTGATATTTAAACATAAAACCCTGACTTTTTAAAATTTGACACAAAAAATATATTAAAACAAGTTTTTCAGAAACATCATTTTCTATATTTTTTAAACATACCTTCAATAACTTATACATATTAAATGTATCATCATTTATTAAATTAACATATTCCAACATATTGGCAACATAGCTATTTTTTAATATGTCATATACAATATTTGTATACGTATTTTCTATCTCAAGATTTGTAATTTTATTCATACCACTAGTAGGAAAAAAATTAATAGATACCTCATATGGTGTACTAACCTTAATTTTCTTCTTACTTTTATGGACATTTTCATAAAAAAAACTTTCTATATTACCCTGTTCAGTTAAAACATGTAATATTTCATGGTAATCTCTATATCTTATTTTTTTTATTATTATACCCGTAATAAAATTTCTATTAGTCAAAGATATCATCCCTATAACCAAGGTCACGAATTTGGTTTGGTTTTGATCTCCAGTTATCGATTACTTTAACCCAAAGCTCTAAAAATACTTTCTCTCCTAGAAGAACCTCTATATCTTTTCTTGCTCTAGAACCAATTTCTTTAATCATTTTACCTTGTTTTCCAATGATCATACCTTTTTGTGATTTTCTTTCAACAACAATTGTAGCGATAATATTTTTCTTTTTACCAGGCTGCTTCTCTATTCTATCAATTACAACAGCAATCGAATGGGGAATTTCCTGCTCTGTTAATTGTAATACTTTTTCTCTAATGAATTCTGAAATAACAAAATACTCCGGAGAATCAGTAATTACATCATCAGGGTACATTTTAAAACTTGGTTGTAAGTATTTTTTTGTTGTGTTTAACAGGTTATCAACATTTATTGATTTTAATGCTGAAATAGGAACTATCTCAACAAAATCATATAAATCTTTATAAAATTCAATTATCTGAATTAATTGTTCAGGTGAAATTAAATCGATTTTGTTAATTAGTAGAAACGTTGGAACATTTAATTCCTTAACTATGTTTATTAAATGTTGATCTCCAGGTCCAAACTTCTCACTTGCATTTATAATTAGGTAAACTATCTCAGATTCTTGAATTGCACTACTAGCAAGTTTCATCATATAATCACCAAGTCTATGTTTTGGCTTGTGAATACCTGGTGTATCAATAAAGACTATTTGTGAATCACTATCAGTATAAACACCATTTATAATGTTACGTGTCGTTTGTGGTTTATCCGACATTATTGCTATTTTTTGTTGTAATATATTATTTAATAACGTAGATTTACCAGCATTAGGTCTACCTATAATTGTGACAAATCCCGTTTTAATTTGTTCTTCAAACATGCTTATCTCCTTAAACCAAACTTCTCAAGAATCTCATCTTGTTTACCAAACATTTCTTTTTCATCTTCTTCAGTCATGTGGTCATAACCTAGTAAATGTAAAAATCCGTGTACTGCAAGAAAACCTATTTCTCTATCAAAACTATGTTCGTACTCTTTTGCTTGTTCATGAGCAATATCTACACAGATAATCACATCACCAATAGAATTAATCTCATCTTCAAGACCAATTATATCAATTTCATCCTCTACCTCATCATTTAGAGCAAAAGAAATTACATCAGTAGGAACATCTTTTCCTCTATAATCACGATTAATTTCTTGTATTTCTTCTTTACTAACAAATGATAACGACATTTCAGTAATCTCAGTATCAACACCTTCATACTCAGCAGCACAGGCTAATAGTTTTAATAACATATCTTTTGTACTATCTTCTACTAAGTTATTATCATCTATAATTTCAACAAATGTCATGATTTTCTCCTTATATATTCTTATTTAGAGGGGCTAATTCAAGACAAAAATCCTAAATTCTCCCCTCACATCCTATTTTAATTTATTAAAATTTTGTTGTCTTAATGCTTCATAAATTATTAATGCAGCTGTATTAGATAAGTTTAGAGAACGAACATTTTCACTCATAGGAATACGTAATGCTTGTTCACTATATTTCTCTCTAAATTCCTTTGGTAAACCTTTTGTCTCTCTACCAAAAATAAAATAGATATCTTCATTATCTGCATTTGAAAAATCAAAATCACAATAATTTTTTGTTCCAAATTTAGTTATAAGATAATAGTGCTTATCATTAGTTGCTTCTAAAAATTCATCAAAACTATCCCAAACAACTAAATCTAGATGTTCCCAATAATCTAAACCAGCTCTTTTTACATGTTTATCATCAATAGAGAATCCTAGCGGTCTTATTAAATGTAATCTTGTATTAGTTCCAACACAAGTACGTGCAATATTTCCTGTATTAGCTGGAATCTCTGGTTGGAATAAAACTATATTATTCATAATTAACTAGAATGGAAGTTTGCCACCAAACATTCTTCCAAGACCCTTTCTTTTAGATTTATCATTCATAAGTCCACCGAATTGTTTCATCATTTTTCTCATTTCTTCAAACTGTTTGATAAGTTTATGAACTTCATTAAGTGGACGACCACTACCTTGGGCAATACGTTTTCTACGTGGTACATTTATAATATCAGGATTTTGTCTTTCTTCAATTGTCATTGACTTAATAATAGCCTCGATATAGACAAATTGTTTTTCATCAACAGCATCTAAATTCATATTTTTTAGTTTACCCATTCCTGGAATCATTCCAAGTATATCTTTAAGACTACCTAATTTTTTAACTTGTTCTAATTGAGTTAAGAAATCTTCAAAAGTAAAGCTCTGATTTAGAATCTTTTCCTGCATTTTTTTAGCTTCATCTTCATCGATAGAAGCTTGTGCTTTTTCAATTAATGTAAGTACGTCACCCATACCTAAAATACGAGATGCCATACGTTCTGGATGGAATAACTCAAGGTCATTCATTTTTTCACCCATACCAACTAACTTAATTGGTTTACCTGTAATAGACTTAATAGATAGTGCGGCCCCACCACGAGTATCACCATCTAACTTAGTTAGTACTAAACCAGTAATATCAAGTTGTTCATCAAATGAAGTTGCAATATTAACTGCTTCTTGCCCTATCATAGAATCGACAACAAGCAAGATTTCGTCTGGTGTTGTAGCAGCTTTAATGTCTTTCAATTCATCCATTAAAAGTTCATCGATATGTAGACGTCCAGCTGTATCGATAATTACATAATTGAAGTAATTTTCTTTAGCAAAAGCTAATCCATCCTTAACAATATCTACTGGATCTTTATCTACATAAAATACTTCGATATCAAGTTGCTTACCTAATGTTTTTAATTGTTGAACTGCAGCAGGTCTATAAACGTCAGCAGCAATAAGAAGCGGTTTTTTCTTCATAGTCTTTTTAACTTTAAGAGCTAATTTACCTGCTGTTGTTGTTTTACCAGCCCCTTGAAGACCAACCATCATAACAGTAGTAATTTTACCACCTTGGTTTAATTCAACATTAGATCCGCCTAGTAGGTCAACTAATTCTTCATTTACGATTTTTACAACTTGTTGTGCTGGAGTAAGAGATTTCATAACCTCTGTTCCAACAGCTCTTTCACTTATTTTCTTAACAAATTCTTTTACAACTTTGAAGTTAACGTCCGCTTCTAATAAAGCTAATCTAACTTCACGCATCATTTCTTTTACATCCGCTTCTGAAACTTTACCTTTTCCAGTAAGCTTAGCTATTGTATTTTGTAATCTCTCTGATAAATTCTCAAATGCCATACAAGCTCTCCTAATTTTCTAGTTTTATCAATTCTTCAACATACGTTAGTACTTCTGTATCAGTAGTTGATTTTTTTATCTCATTTAGTAAAAACAATCTCTGATTGTTTAATTTAATTAAATTTAACTTCTCTTCAAACTGTTCTAATTCTAATATTGTTCTCTTAATATTATTAGATACAGCTTGTTTTGATATATTATAATTTTCAGAAATCTCTGTTAGTGATAAATCATTAAAATAATAGTCATCTAAATACTGTCTTTGTTTATCACTAAGTAATTCAGAGTAAAAATCATAGAGTTGTGAAATCTTTATAACTTGTTCTATTTCCACAATCTTCCTCCAGTCATTAAATATAAATCTATATCATTATATTATACGATAAAATCGCGTTTTTTTCAAATTTTTACCGCTTTTTTAAAAAATAAAATCAACTCAAATTAAAACTATTTTGAGCTGATTTATTTACATTTATTTTAAAATATATGATTTATTTTTTATACAAATTAATTTGAATTATTTACATATAATCTAGTGCAGAATTATCAATCGTTATTGTAATTTTCTCTCTAGAAAAGCTTTCGGCAAAATAATCATTAATATACTTTAATAAAGGATAAAGTTTATTATAATCTTCATCTTGATATCTTATCGCAATATTGAATTTATACTCATTATTTATCTTATAAAACAGACTCTTATTAGGTCCTAATACCGATAAATTAGTTTGTTTCTTACTAATAAAATCAAATATCATCTTAGCAACACGTTCTGTCTTTTGTTCATTATATCCTTTTATTGTTATAAAAGATATTTTACAAAATGGTGGATAGTCTATTAACTTTCTTCTGTTAAGTTCATATTTATAAAACTTCTCATAGCTATGTTCAATTGCATAATCTAATATATTGCTAGCTATATTAGTTTGAAAGACGACTTCTCCTTCCTTCTCACTTCGTCCAGCCCTACCAGCTGTTTGAACTAGTAATTGGAATAGTTTCTCATTTGCTTTAAAACTAGGTAGTGCTATCATATTATCAATAGATAATACACCAACCAAAGTAATATTTGGAAAATCTAGTCCTTTTGAGATCATCTGTGTTCCTAGTAAAATATCAGATTTATGATTTTTAAAATCTGTAAGGAGTCTTTCATATGCCCCTTTTCTACTAGTCGTATCAGAGTCCATCCTTGTAATTCTAACATCCGTTATATTTTGATATAAGTACTCTTCAACACGCTGTATTCCGTAATTCCCCGAAACTAATTCTGGATGTTCACAGCACTTTGGTATATTAGAAATTTTCCTTTGATAGCCACAAAAATGACAGTGTAATGAATTATCATGTTTATGATAATTTAAACTTATATCACAATTTTCACATTTATATAAATGTCCACATGAAAAACAACGAATAAAGTTAGTATACCCACGTTTATTCATTAATAAGAGTACTTGTTCCTTCTTCTCTATTTTTTCTTTTATCTTAGTAAGTAGTTCAGTAGCAATAACATCTTCTTTTTCTTCGGTATGAATTATATTTATAATAGGTAATTTATTATTAAACCTATGGGTAAGTTTTAATAAATTTTTAGGATTACTCTTTTCAAAATTATAATATAAATCAACTGAAGGTGTAGCACTAGCATATACTACAGTAGCTTTATTATAAATCCCACGCTTTCTAGCAATATCCTTTGCATCATATCTTGGTGATTCAGTTTGTTTATAACTATTCTCATGCTCTTCGTCAATGATAATAATACCTAGGTTATTAAACGGTGCAAAAATTGCTGATCGAGTACCTAAGCATATTTTAACTTTCCCATCTCGAATTTTTTTCCACTCATTATACTTTTCTTTTGCATTAAGTCTAGAATGTATTACAGCTATATTGTCACTAAATACTTTTCTAAATTTCTTTTCAATTTGCGGTGTTAATATTATCTCCGGTACTAAAATGATAGCTTCTTTACCTTCTTTAACCACCGCTTCTACAAGCTTTATATAAATCTCTGTTTTTCCTGCACCTGTTACACCATGCAAAAGATACTCATTGAACTTATTACTGTCGAAATTCTCACTGATTCTATCATAAATTTTTTGTTGATGTTCACTTAGTTTCGTATTATTTTCTAAAATTGATGTGTTTATATCATATTTAACATCTTCTTCTATAATGCTAATTACATTCTTTTCAAGTAGTTTTTTCGTAACAGCATTCCCTATATTAAGTTTATCTTTAACCTTTGATCTTTTGATTTTTTTATTAATAATTAAATAATCGACTAGTTCTTTTTGTTTTTTTGTTAATTTAACATCTTTATATTTATCTAATACAAAAAACTCTTCTGTTTCGTTATTATTTTTTTCTTTAATTTTACTTACAAGTTTAATAGCTTTAAGTGAGATTAAATAGCCAATTTGTTCAATTGTAAATAATTTTTCAAATTTATTCTTTTCAATTAAGTTATCCGTATTAAAGTGTTTTGCATAATCTAAAAGTAATGTTTTATTACCATCAAGTAGCTCATAGTATTCTATATACTTATTCTTTAAACTTGTCGGAACAATTGTTTCAATAGCCTGTATTCTTGTACAAAAAAGTTCGTCAGCCATGACTTTAGACAATAGAATCATTTCTTTTGTTAATATTGGAAAGTCATCCTTTAGCCTTTTAATATATTTAAACTTATTCGTTGGTTCTACTTCAGAATTTTCTCTTCTAGTATTTACTATATAACCTTGAACCGTTCTTGTTCCAAAAGGGACCTCAACTCTATACCCTTCTATATCCCTGTCTTTGAATTCCTCAGGTACAAGATAAGAATAAACTTGATTAACATTATGATTATTTACATCAATTATTACATCAGCATACATAATCTCACCTCCTTTAAATTAAACTTCATTTATTTTGATATTTCATCAATTATAGCTCTTGCTATATTATTTTTATTACTTTTATCAATTTTTTTAATATTATTATGTTTGTCTATTATATAGACCTCATTATCATCACTACCAAAAGCTATATCCTTTTTAGATATATCATTAGCAACAATATAATCAAGATTTTTCTTAACAATCTTTTCTTTTGCATACTCTATCAGATTATTTGTCTCAGCAGCGAAACCTATAACCTTTTGATTCTCTTTTTTATTATCACCAACATATTTTAATATATCTTGTGTTCTTTGAAATTCAATTGTTAAATTTCCATCTTGTTTCTTTACTTTTTTATCAAAAACCTGAACCGGTGTGTAATCTGATACAGCTGCTGCTTTTATAATAAAATCACAGTCTTTAAAATTGTTTTTTACCGCTTCAAACATATCATTTGTGCTAGTAATTTTTATTTTCTTAACTTTATCGCTAATAGTATCATTATCAACGCTAGATACTAAGATTACTTCTGCACCTCTTTTTGCACACTCATTAGCAATAGAGATACCCATTTTACCACTAGACGGATTTGTTAAACATCTAAATGGATCGATGAATTCTTTTGTAGGTCCTGCAGTTACTAATACCTTTTTACCTTTTAGATCCTGTTTAACTTTTTGAAACACAAAGCTTTCAATTTTTTCGATAGATGGAAATTTACCTTCTCCTACATCTCCACATGCTAAAAGTCCGCTATCAGGCTCAATCAAATTAAAACCAAGCTTAATTAATCTATTCATATTATCTTGAATAATTGGGTTTCTATACATAAATGTATTCATCGCTGGAACAATATACACAGCAGATGTATCTCTAACTGCTAACATCAACGAAGTAGCTAAGTCATCTGCAATTCCATTTGAAAATTTTGAAATCAAATTAGCTGTAGCTGGTGCTACAATTATTTTCTCCGCCCACTTCGTTAAGTCTATGTGTTGTATTTCATTTTCATCGATTTCTTCAAAAGTACTCGTGTAAACTCTATTTTTTGTTAAAGTTTGAAATGGTAGCTGTGTGAGAAAATTTTCAGCATTTTTTGTAAGTATTACTTTAACATTATTACCTTGTTTCACAAGAGAGCTGCATAAATCAATTGACTTATATGCTGCAATACCTCCAGAAACTATTAATAAAATATTCATGGAATTCTCCTCTAAACATAATTAATATAAGTCATGATTAACATTATTTGGCCCAAAAACCGCTGTTTCAAGTTTTGAAAGTCTTTTTAATATATCTAAGTTTGTTACTTGAACAGGTTTGTCTTCACGACTTGTATTTTTTATAGCTTCTATTTTAATTTTTAAATTTTGATTTTCTATTTCTAATTCTTTAAGTCTAGTTATAAGTTTATCTAATTTCATATAATCTTCAATTATTAAATCTAAATAATCATTAACATCTTCTTCACTATATCCTTTGACTCTACTTTTTCTAAACTCTTTTTCATAAATTTCTTTTGCTGTTAAATTCAATTCAACACTCATAATTTAACTCCTTTAATTAAATTCACTGAAATATGCAACACAACTAACAAAATATAGTGGTGCTGTTTCAGCTCTTAGTATTCTCTTTCCTAATCCTATCACATCAAATTTATTTTCAGTTAAAAAATCAACCTCTTGCTCAGAAAGTCCACCTTCACTTCCAAACACTGCTATTACCTCTTTATTACTTAAATCAGAATGTAATAAATTTTTCAAGTTAATATTTTCCTCATTAACAGATTCCTTCTCATAAGCTACAACTTTATGATCAAACTTTTCAGAAAATGCAATTAAATCCTTTAAACTATCAACATAAGTAATATCAGGAATTATATTTCTCTTAGATTGTTCAGCCGCCTCTTTTACAATTTTATTCCATCTATTTAATTTAGAATCAACCTTATCTTTTTTTATTTTTGCAATATTTCTCTCAGAATTAAATAGAACTATATTACTAACACCTAATTCAGTTAATTTTTGCATTAAATATTCAATTTTATCATTTTTTAATGGTGGAATAGCCACTGTTATCTTTGTCGATAATTCATTAGTACCTATTACTTGTTCATATGGTGTAATAAGAACTTTGTCCACATTATTATCAACAATTGTACAAATGTATTTAATTTCATTATTAAATACAACATATACTTTATCTTCTATTTTCTTTCTCATAATTCTTACAATATGATTACTGTCATCTTTAGACAATTCATATGTTGATTCAACATTCAAATCTTCATTTATAAAATACTGTTGCATAAAAACTCCTAAATTTTAATCTTACAATTAATTTTACCTCATAATACATATTAATTCAATAGTAGCAATCTTAATATAAAAGAACGACTCGTAAATCTAATTTACAAGTCGTTACTTATTTTATCAATTATAATTTAAAATTAATTCAAACAAAATTGATAATAATATTAAATTTAAATATATTAATTAGCTTCCTGCTGGAATATATCCTTCGATGTGTTGTTTAGCTAATTCCTCATGCTCTGGGTAAGTTTTTGAGAAATAAGCTTTTCCATCTTTTGTAGCATGTAAGAAGTATAAATAGTCTGTATTCTCAGCATTATTTAATGCTTCATATGACTCTGATCCAATCGAAGAAATCGGTCCTGGCGGTAAGCCAATAACAGCATACGTATTATAAGGTGAATTTAATGATAATTCTGCCTGTGTTGGGGCTCCAGTTAACTTATCAGCTGCATAGTTTGCTGAAGGGTCAGTTTGTAATTTCATTCCTTGAGCTAATCTATTTAAGAATACACTTGCGATAAGTTTATTCTCATCTGATTTCGTAGATTCTTTTTCAAGAATACTAGCCATTGTCATATATTCATGAATAGAAATTTGTTTATCTTGTCCATTTATTTTCCAAGTTTTATTATTTTTCTTATACAATGGTACTACTTTTTCATTAGTCAACTTAACCATTTTAGTAATTAAACTCTCTACAGTTTCATTATCACTTAAGTCATAAATAGCTGGGTATAAATATCCTTCTAAAGCATATTTAATATCTTTTCCATAAATATCATTTGTTATTAATTCAGGGAATTGTTTCTGTAATTTTTTAATAAATTCAGCATCATTAACTTTTTCTAAAAATTCATCACTACCTAATTTAGTTTTTTCTAAATTCTTAGCAATTTTAAGAATACTATCACCCTCTATTAAAGCAAATGTATTACCTGAGCTAGCTTTATTTTTAGTACCAAGCTCTTGCATAATTTGAGATAAGCTCATACTTTGTTTTAAATTAAAGTTACCCACGTAAAATGATGTATTTGGATGTAATCTTGCATAGATTTTAAATACTTCTTCGTTTTTTATTAAACCTTTAGCTTTTAACTCCTGAGCAATCTTAGCACTACCATAATTTTCTCTAATTTCAACAGAAATATCTTTATTATTAGTCTTATCAACCGGAGTTGTCATATAGTAAAATATTGATAAGACAGCAATTCCTAGAACAACAAAGAAAGTAATAATTGCAGGAATAATTGATTTTTTCTTCCTATTTTTTTTCTTTAGTTCTCTACTTCTTCTAATTTTATCTTCTCTCATTTTTTACTCGCTTTCATCGTAGTAGAAAGTATCTAATACTTCTGAAATCATATCATATTCTTCATCTGTTTCAACTGGTTCAAATCTAACACTATCTTCACCATCTTCAACACATACCATTGGGAAAATACTAATTTCCTCTTCGTCGATTGTTTCTTCTTCAGCGAAAATATAGTATAAGTTACCGTTTGTTGGATTAGTAAATTCTAAAATTTTACGGTATTCTTTTTCTTCACCTTCTAATGTACTAAGTGTGTATACCTCTTCTGTATTATCGATACTAATGTTTTTTAAGTCTTTCTCTTGCATTTTATTTTCCTCCTGAGATTTATATTAATTTAATTTATCTAAATATGTCTGAAGTATTAATACTGCAGCCATTTTATCAATAACATTTTTTCTTTTTTTTCTTGAGACATTAGCTTCAAGAAGTACTCTTTCAGCACCCATTGTAGTTAAACGTTCATCTTGTAAAATTATTTCAACATTTTTAATTTTCTTTTTCAATACCTCTACAAAGTACAGTGTTGCTTCTCCTCTAAAACCTACAGAATTATCCATGTTTTTTGGAAGACCAACTACTATCGTTCCTACATTGTGCTCTTGAACTAATTCCTTAATTCTTTTAATTTTAAAATCTTTAACCTGCTCATTAATATTTATAGTTTCTATACCTTGAGCAGTGAACCCTAACAAATCACTAACGGCAACACCGATAGTTTTTGATCCATAATCAAGGCCCATAATTCTTTTATCTAACATTTAAGACTCCTGTATAAAAAAGTATAATAAGTACTCTAGTATATCATCCATTTCTATTAATCTTATTTGCTCCCTTGCATGATTATCCCTAGGAATATATACTGGATCAGCAGTTTTGACATATCCCATTAGTTGATTAATAGGATCATATCCACGCTGCTTAATTGTCTCAACAACATTTTTTAAAATGTTGTGAATATCATTTTTATCATAAAAGTTGCTATCAAATAATCTTGTTTCATCGAAATTTGTCATAATCTTTACCTCCGATTATACTAACTCTACTAAGATACCTACTGCATTCTCTCCTGTATGTGTCGAAATAATTGGTGTTGTAGTAAATATTTCATCTTCACTTACTTCATAACCAAAAGCTTCTTTTAATGCTGGTTTGATTAATTCTATATACTCATCAGCTAGAGCATTTGGCAAGCTAATACTTTTTATAGTTCTATTTTGTTTTTCTTCTTGAATATATTTTATTAATGTATGAACTAGTTTTTTCTTACCACGTACTTTATCTAAAGCAACTAACTCAGTTTCCTTTAACTGAGTTAAAACTTTAATATTTAGTAGTCCCCCAATTAAAGCTTGTGACTTACTTAGTCTACCACCTTTTACCAAATTGTCAAGTTTATCAATTGTAACATACGTTAAAATATTTTTAGCTTTCTCTCTTAAGTTCTCTGCAATTACCTCTACTTCAATATTTTCTTCAAGTTGTTTTAAACACTCTTTAAGTAAGAAAACCATACCTCGTGTTGTTGTCTTAGTATCAACAACGTGCACTCCTTCAAATTCTGAACTTGCTGTAACTGCCGTATTATAAGTTCCACTTAAAGCCGAAGACAGCGTTAAGACAATTACCTTATAGCCTTCACTAGTCCATTTTTCAAAAGCTTCTATAAATTTTCCTATTGCAGGTTGACTTGTCGAATATGAAGTTGCTGTTCTCATTTTCTCAATATATTCATCATTACTAATTGTACGATAATCATACTCTGTACCATCTATATTAATTGTCAGAGGAATTACATCCACATTATATTTTTCAATTTCATCAAAAGTTAAATCACTAGATGAATCAATAATTACTTTTACTTTTTCTACCATTTACTCTTTCACCTTTCTTTTATAATGCATAAACACAAAATCAAATTCATTATTTTCGTCTTTTAAAAATTCTTCTCTACTAATTAATTCCCATTCATTCTCATCAAATTCAGGAAACTTTGTATCTGCTTCGACAATTGTATTTACTTCTGTTATAAACATTTCGTCACATTTATCAAAATATTTATTGTATATCATTCCACCTCCGAAAATATAAGCTTTTTCAGTCTCTATATTTTCTAAAATAGAATCATCTGTATATACTTCAATGTTTGAATAGTGACTTAAAGAATCCTTATCACGAGTTAAAACCCTATTAATTCTATTTGGAAGTGCTCTACCAATGCTATCCAAAGTCTTACGTCCCATGATAATAGTTTGGTTAGTTGTTAATTCTTTAACCCTTAGCATATCTTTTTTCAAACGCCATGGAATAGTATTTTCCTGGCCTATTGATTTATTTTTATCGTATGCAACTATTAGTGATAACATGTTATACCTCCTAAACTGCTATTGGTGCTTTTATAAATGGATGACTCTCATAATTAACAATCTCAACATCTTCAATTTTAAGATCAAAGATACTTTCAAAATCTTTAACTTTTAGGTCTGGTAAAGAATAAGGCGTTCTAGACATTTGTTCTCTTACTTGATCAAAGTGATTTTTATAAATATGCGCGTCACCTAACGTATGAACAAATTCACCTACTTCAAGACCACATTCCTTAGCAATTAAAATAGTAAGTAATGAATATGATGCAATGTTAAATGGTACACCTAAAAATACATCTCCGCTTCTTTGATATAACTGACAACTTAATTTCCCATCATTTACATAAAACTGGAATAGTGAATGACAAGGAGGAAGTGCCATAGTATCAACTTCTGCTGGATTCCACGACGAAACTATTAAACGACGAGAAGATGGATTAGTTTTAATTTGCTCTACAACATTCTTTAATTGATCAATACCATTAAAATCTCTCCATTGTTTTCCATAAACATTACCTAAATCACCAAACTTTTTAGAAAACTCTTCATCTGAAAGTATTCTTTCTTTAAAAATAGTCATTTGTTCTTTATACTGTTTAGAAAATTCTTCGTCAACTAATGTTCTGTGCCCAAAATCTGTCATATCTGGTCCAGTATACTCATCACTTTCTACCCATTTTTTGAAGGCCCATTCATTCCATATATTATTTTTATTTTCAAGTAAAAACTTAATATTAGTATCTCCTTTAATGAACCATAATAGCTCAGACCAAACTAAATTAAAGTTTACTTTTTTGGTAGTTAACAATGGGAATCCTTCAGATAAATCAAACTTCATTTGGTATCCAAATATACTCTTAGTACCAACACCTGTTCTATCTTCTTTTTCTATTCCGTTTTCTAAAATATGATTACATAATTTTAAATACTCTTTATCTACCACTCTAATTCTCCATTACGCTTTATAGTTGTGTTCCCTTAAATATTTCATTAAATCTTTAATTTTCTCTAATGAACTTTTACCGAAGTGATGCTCAATACCTTCAACTTCTTCATAAACTTTATCTTCATCTACCCCTATTAATCTTAGAAAATCTTCTAATAGTTCATGTCGTGTTAAAGCATATTCACCCATTTTTTCTCCTTGTTCGGTTAGGGCAATACCTCTATATTTTTCATATACAATATAGCCTTCAACATCAAGTTTTTTTAACATTTTTGTTACAGTAGACGGATAAACATCTAACTTTTCTGCTATATCTGCACTTCGTGCATAGCCTTTATTTTTTACTAAAGAATAAATAACTTCAATATAATCTTCCATAGTTGGTGTTGCTTTTGCCATATTACAGTCCTCCTTTATAAAATTTTAAATGGTGATTTCTCAACATTTGATTTAATGACTTCAATTCCTTGCTTAGAAATATAATCTTTTAATAAGTCTTTTACTAAACTTTCTGTAAAGTGACCAATATCAATAATATTCTTTTTCATTTCCATTGCATCAAGTGCAGCATGATATCCCACATCTCCTGTCAAGTAGATATCAACTTCAGGTAGTGAATATAGGAAATCAGCCCCACTTCCTCCTAAAAGTGCTACTGAACTAATTTCTTTATTATTTCCAATAACAGCAGAAACAGTTTCTAGTGAGAATTTTTCTTTAATATATACTATAAAATCTTCGATAGATAATGATGAGGATAATCTTCCTATTCTTCCTAAACCAGCTTCCTTATCTAAATTATGCTCAAACAAGACTCTAATATCATCTAAATCAAGCAGTTTGGCTAAGTGATCATTAAGCCCTAGTTTCGCTGAATCTAAGTTAGTATGAAATGAAATTACTGAAATATCATTTTTTATTAAATCTCTAATAATATTAGACTTGAAATCATCTGTAAAATCTAATGATTTCAGTGGTTTAAAAATAAGAGGATGATGAGAAACTATTAAATCTACATTATTATCAATAGCTTCTTTTACTACTTTCATAGTTACATCTAAGCAAACTAAAACCTTATTAACATTACTATTATTATCACCTAACATTAAGCCAACATTATCCCATTTTTCAGCAAGTTTAACATCTGCTAGTTCATTTAGTTGATTATACACATCTTTTACAGTGATCACAAATCTAACCTCCTTTAATTGTTTTCATATTATTATAACATTTTATAAAAAATATTGCCATAACGAAACATAGTTTGTAATTAAAATAACATATTTATTTTCTATAATAATTTTTCTATCTCGATAAAACTATAAAGTCTACTAATATTTTATAAACATCAATAAACTTTATATTCACTTCATCTACACTAGACATTTTTTCTATAATATATTATTATTGTTCATATAAAGAAATTAGTAGGAGTTAATTATGCAAACTGTAGAAGGTTATTTAAATAAAATTATTTTTCACAATAAAGAGAATAATTACTATATATTATCAATATTTTTAAATGATCAGTACGATTTTGTTGATGGAGATTATCTTAGTGTTGTCGGTACATTTAACGACTTCGAATTTGTTGAAGATGATTTATATTCATTCAAAGGAGAAATAGTACAGCATAGAAAATATGGAACACAATTATCTGCAATAGTTGTAGAACCTGTTATTGAAAAAGATAAAGAAGCCATTGTTTCATATCTTTCAAGCTCTATATTCCAAGGTGTTGGTAGAAAAACAGCCGAATTAATAGTCGATACACTTGGAGTTGATGCATTAGATAAAATTTATGAAGATAAAGATTCTCTTTTTAACATAAAAGGTATTCCAGAACAACGAAAAGATACAATATATGCTACCATTGTTGCAAATAAACAAACACAAGATATTATCCTTAAACTAAATGAGTATAACCTTAGTAATAATTTAATTCTAAAAATATATAACTTCTATAAACATAACACACTTCGTACCATTACGGAAAATCCCTATTCATTAATTAAAGATATTAAAGGTATTAACTATAAAACAGTAGATAAAATAGCTGAAACTAATGAAATAGCTGCAAACGACCGCGAGAGAATCCTGTATGCTTTTATTTATACAATAAACTCATTCTGTTTTTCAACAGGTAATACATATATTTCAAAAAATACTTTACTCTATAATACATTTAATATATTATATGGTTCTAGAAATATAGCAGTAGCTAAAGAAGATATACTAAGTTCCTATGACTATGCATTAGATACAGGTAAACTAATAGAAATTGAAGACAGAGTATTTTTACCAGAAATTTACTATTCTGAATACTCTATTTACAGTGACATTAGTAAAAGATTAGAACTCGAAGTTGATTTTGATATCAGTGACAGTTTACTTGATAAATATATAGAAGAAGTCGAAGATGAATTAGAGATATCATACGATATCGTGCAAATAGCCGCAATTAAAAATTGTATTAAAAATAACTTCTCTATTTTAACCGGTGGTCCTGGAACAGGTAAAACTACAATAATACTTGCTGTAATAAAAATCTTCCAAAAAATTAAAAACTATAGTATTCATGACTTACTAGATGAATCTAGAAGTATTCTTACTTTATGCGCCCCTACTGGTAAAGCTGCAAAAAGAATGTCAGAAAGTACTGGTTTCTATGCTTCAACAATCCATAAAGCTATTGGTTGGAGTACAGAAGATGAAAACATGGAAGAATTCGTTAGTGAAAAATTTATTAAATCAGAACTCGTTATAATAGATGAATCTAGTATGATTGATGTATTTTTAATGTACAACTTACTAAAAATCATTAACAAAGACGCTAAAATCATACTAGTTGGGGATAATGACCAACTTCCTTCTATCGCCCCTGGTAATGTCCTTAATGATTTAATTAATTCTAAAGCAATTTCTACAGTAAAATTAAATAAAATCTTTAGACAAAGTGAACATTCAAGTATTATTAATATTTCACACTCAATAAAAAATAACATTCCCTTTGATGTTTTGGAAAATTTCGATGACAAAGAATTTATCTCAGCAAACAAAAATGAAATGATAAATGTCATCTCAGCCATTTATGATGATTTAATAAAAGAATCTTCAAAAGAAAACATCCAAATATTAGCTCCAATATACAAAGGTACAAGCGGAATTAACGAAATCAATATGGCAATCCAGTCAAGATTCAATGATAATGAAGAGCAAATAGAATATGGAGAATTAATTTATAAAGTTAACGATCGTGTTATGCAATTGGTTAACAGACCTGAAGATAATATATTTAATGGAGATATTGGATATATAGAACAAATTTATAAAGAAGGAAATAAAGTTAAAATAGTAATAGATTACGATGGTAATTATGTAACCTATGAAAAATCAGAACTAAATCAAATTACACTCTCTTATGCTTGTTCAATTCATAAAGCACAGGGTTCTGAATTTGAAAATGTTATAATTCCGTTTATTGATAATTATAATTTTATGTTAAACAAAAATCTAACATATACAGCAATAACACGAGCTAAGAAGAAATTAATATTATGCGGTGATTCAAAGGTATTTTATAAATCTATTGAACCAACTAATATCGTAACTAGGCAAACTTCACTAGAGTGGTTCTTCACTAGTGATAGAGAAGCGGAAATACAAAATATTGAATTGGATGAAGAAATTAAAGAATATATATTAGATTTTCAAAATATTAACTCCATCGATCCAATGATTGGTATGGATAATATAAAACCAACTGATTTTATTTAAATACAAATAACAAAACCTAGATGTAGCTAAAACTACTTCTAGGTTTTCTTATTTTACATTACTGCAAGATCACGTGCAATCTTATCTATATCATTAATATTTAAGAAAGCAGCATCTATTGCAGTACCTTTCTTACTTTCTACTGAAGTATTCACAGCTGTAACAACATTTTTAGTTAAAGACTCTAAACGTTGGACTTTTTGCTTAACCTCATCTAACTTTTCATATTCAATAGTATCATTAGATAATGATTTTAAAGTTAACATTGAAGCATTTACCTTTTCTGTTACTTCTTTGAATTTATCTACTTTATCTCCTAAAGAACGACCTTTATCAAGATCAGTTTGAATAGTTCCTGCTAATTCATCGAAACTAATTAACTCTTTAGAAAATTCATTTAGTTTATTTTTCATAAAGTCTTTTGAATATTTCTTATTAGAAATTTCAAAACTCTTATTAGCACTGTCTTTAACACTAAATGTAGCAGTGTTATTATTTTTAGTAACAATTACAATATTGAAGTCTTTGTTATTAAACTCATTTGAATTAATACCATCAATACTAACTGTTTTTCCATTAAAACTATTTAGTTTCAATGATTTTAGAAGTGTCTCGAAACCTTCTTTAGTTATTACTTCTTCATTAGTAGTAATAACTAATTTATTATCTTTTTTATTAAATTCCGTTTTTTCTAGCTGGCTTATTGAAACAGAATTTGTAAGATTTTGTAATTGTTCAGTAGAAATATCTCCTTTAGAACTACAACCTTGCAATATTAGCAAGGTTGTTAGTAATATTATCAGCTTTTTCATTACTTATTAGAATAATTCTGGTGCTGAGATAATGTTTAAGTTTTCGTCAATTTCAAATACTAATGGAGTACCAGTTGGTAAGTTAAGATCTAAGATTTGTTCATCTGAGATGTTTAATAAGTATTTGATTAACGCTCTTAAACTGTTACCGTGAGCAGAGATAAGCACGTTTTTACCAGCTTTAATTTGTTTAGAAATATCACTTTCCCAGTATGGTAATACACGATCAATAGTAAGTTTTAAGCTTTCTCCTGTTGGAATTTCTCCTTCTGGAATTTCTTTGTATCTATCGATGTTTCCTGGGTACATATCACTAGATTTATCTAACGCAGGAGGAGCTACGTCAAAACTTCTTCTCCAGATGTGAACTTGTTCGTCTCCGTATTTTTCAGCTGTTTCAGCTTTATTAAGACCTTGTAAAGCTCCATAGTGTCTTTCGTTTAATCTCCAGCTTTTGTGAACTGGAATCCATAATAAATCTAATTCTTCTAAGAATAGGTTTAAAGTTTTGATAGCACGTTTTTGGTATGAAGTGTAAGCTACATCAAAAGTAAGACCTAATTCTTTAAGAGTTTGTCCACCTTTAATAGCCTCTTGTCTACCTTTATCAGTGATGTCTACATCAACCCATCCAGTAAATCTGTTTTCAAGGTTCCATTGGCTTTCACCATGTCTAGTTAATACTAATTTCATTTAAGAAATCCTCCTAGTTTTGTTATTATATTTTTATTATACAATATTTTCTAGTATTAGTACATAGTTTTTATGTGAAAAGCACAATTGAAAACGTTACAACAAAAAGATTTAGTGAAAATATTTATCTTGTAGCATTAACTGATATATATTAGTATATAAAAATAAGATTAGGTTCTAATTACAGTACACCTAATCTTAAAGTAGTAAACAATATTTTTTTATCATAATAACCTTTCGAACAGAAAATGTTTATATTAATACACTTTACGGTTCAACTTTCCTCTTTTTACAATTTTTAATTTATTAGTTTCAAAAAATGTAAATACTTTTGCTAATAAAACTAGTATGATTATCCAATATATAAACATAAAATTACCTTCTTCCTTTCATACGTAAAACTTAATTTGTTATTATACTTATATAATAACATACGGAAAACCGAAAATCAAGTAAAAAATTCATATTTCTTAATTTTTTTCATAAAGTTACTTGATTTTATATACGGTTTACTTTATAATTTATATATAGATAAAAAAAGATTGGAAAAAATATTATGACTACAACATTTAGTATTAGATTTAAACAATGCTTAAAAGAAAAGAATATAAAGCAAGCGGAACTTGCTCGTTCTACTAATATTACTCCATCATCAATTAGCGATTGGTCTAAAGGAAAATATACTCCAAAAAGAGATAAGCTTATTATTTTGGCTGAATATTTGTCAGTTAATCCAGATTGGCTTGTCGGTGACAGTGATACAATGGATATTGAAACTCCTAAAGAAAAGTCATTCAACACAAAAGATTTTTCTGATGATGTTTCAAAACTACCTATACTTGGAACTATATGTGCTGGTGATGGTGTCTATATTGAAGAAGAATATGATGAGCATATTTTTATAGATCAAGGAATGAGAGCAGATTTCGCACTAAGAGTAAAGGGAGATAGTATGATTGAAGCTGGTATTTTTGATGGCGATTTAGTATTTATCCGCCAACAAAGTTCAGTTAGAAACGGTAAAATTGCCGCAGTTCGTTTAACTGATTGGAACGAAGCTTCTTTAAAGAAAATATTTGTTAAAAATGACAATGTAATTCTTTATCCTTGTAATCCTGATTACGAACCTATTGTTACACGTAACGTAGAAATAATCGGTGAATGCGTTGGAGTATATAGGGAACTTTAATTTTTTGATTTTAAACAGATTATCAAACGAAAAAAACGAGAGTTATTGACTTAGATACCTTTCTAAGCAACTCCCGTTTTTTTTATTTTCGCACTAAAAACGCCATTCTATCACGGTCATTTATATCTTTATATACTTCACCTGAATATCCATTCATATCTGCTAATTTTATAATCTTATCTTTCTGATCATATCCTATTTCAAAGAATATAACACCATTTTCATCTAAATAATCGTTAGCCTGTTCTATAATTTTTCTATAAAAATACATACCTTCTTCTTCAGCAAATAAAGCAAGATGTGGATCATATTTTAGTACATTATCCTGCATTGTAACTTCATCCTTACGATCAATATAAGGTGGATTTGAAACAATAATATCAAATTTATCATCAATATTATTAAAGATATCCGATTGTATAAATCTAATATCAGCATTATGATTTTGTGCATTTTCTTTTGCAACTTCGATAGCTTTTTCACTAATATCACTAGCTATAATATCAACTGAAACTTGTTCTAATTCTTTTTTTAAAGTAATAGCTATTATCCCACTTCCTGTACAAAGGTCTAGAATTTTCAAATTATTCCTATTAGTCGCTTTTACATATTCAATCACTTTATATATAAGCTCCTCCGTCTCCATCCTCGGTGATAAGACATCTTTAGTAACTTTATATTTTCTATCATAAAAATATTCAAAACCTACTAAATGACTTAGTGGTACATCTTCTTCAATATGTTTTTCAATCAAAGAAAAATATTTTTCTTCATTTTCTTTAGACAGTTGTTCTGACAGATTATTTGAGAATAACTGTGGGCTTTCATCTAGCATGTACATTAGTAAAAATCTTGCCAAAGATTCTTCTTTTCCTTGTCTTCTTAAAAGAAGACAAGCTTTTGTTATAGCTTGCCTTCTGTTCATTATAATTCTTCACCTTTATTAAGTTCTGCCATTTTTTCAGCTTGTTCTGCAATTCGAAGTGCTTCTAGAACTTCATCAAGTTTACCTTCCATAATTTGGTCTAATTTTTGAATAGTTAAACCAATTCTGTGGTCAGTAACACGGTTTTGAGGATAGTTATATGTTCTAATACGTTCAGAACGATCCCCAGTACCAACTTTAGATTTACGTTCAGCATCAAATTTAGCTTGTTCTTCTTGTTGATATTTATCATATACACGAGCACGTAAAACTTTCATAGCTTTCTCTTTATTCTTAATCTGAGAACGCTCGTCCTGCATAGATACTACAACCCCTGTAGGAATGTGAGTTAAACGTACAGCAGACATTGTTGTATTTACCGATTGACCACCAGCACCACTTGATGCAAATGTATCAACACGGATATCATTTTCATTAATATCAATTTCAATCTCTTCAGCTTCTGGTAACACTACTACTGTTGCAGTTGAAGTGTGGATACGTCCACTTGATTCTGTTGTAGGAACACGTTGTACACGGTGGGCTCCACTTTCGAATTTCATCTTAGAGTATACATCTTCACCAGAAATAATGAAGATTGCTTCTTTAATACCACCGATTCCAGTTTCAGAACGTTCTAATACATCAACTTTCCATCCTTGAGATTCGGCAAATCTAGTGTACATACGTAATAAATCACCTGCGAATAATTGCGCTTCATCACCACCAGCTGCTCCACGAACCTCAACAACAACGTTTTTACCGTCGTTAGGGTCTTTTGGTAATAATAAAATTTTTAATTCTTCTTCCATAGGTGCAAGAGTTGGTTCTAATTCTTTAATCTCCTCTTGCATCATTTCTTTCATTTCTTTATCTTCTTCAATTTCCAGAAGTTCTTTTGTGTCTTTAATTTGTTGAACTATATCTTTATATTCTCTGAATACAGCAACTGTTTTTTCAATAGAACGTTGTTCTTTTGAATATTCCATAAGTTTTTTTGTATCACTTACAACATCTGGATCACTAAGTAATTCATTTAACTTTTCATAACGCTCTTCAACTATCTCAAGTTGTCCAAAAATTTCCATTTGTTCCTCCTAATTTATCTTTTAATTTCATGACAATGACGACATCTAGCTTCATATGATTCACTAGCTCCAATAACTACGATTGGATCATCATACTTAGCAGGTTCCCCATTTATCAATCTTTGACTTCTACTCGCTTCTTTTCCACATTTATTGCATACAGCATGAAGTTTTGTTACCATTTCACTAATAGCCATAATCTCAGGCATAGGATGAAATGGTTCTGCTTTGAAATCCATATCTAAGCCTGCAACAATAACACGAACTCCATCATCAGCAAGCTTATTTATAACTTCAACAATTTTATCATCAAAGAACTGTACTTCGTCAATTCCTATGATATCATATTTTTTATCATTTATATAGTCATAAATCTGCTCTGCTTTATCAATATTTACAGATTCATAGCTATTTCCATTATGAGTAGAGACTTTATTCTCTTCGTATCTATTATCTATAGACGGTTTAAATAGAAGAACGTTTTGTTTTGCAATTACTCCACGTTTTATGCGTCTTAACAGTTCCTCCGATTTACCAGAGAACATACTACCGCAAATACATTCTATCCATCCGAATTTTCTATTTTCTATCATTACATATCCCCTCGGGCTTATATTATTCAATTACTAATAGAATAAAAACAGACAATCCAATAAAGAAATGTCTGTTTTATTTTTCTTACTTGATACCGTATTTTTTGTTGAAACGTTCGATACGACCATCTGCTTGAGCGAATCTTTGACGCCCTGTGTAGAATGGGTGTGTATCTGAAGAGATCTCAACTTTTAATAATGGGTATGTATTTCCATCTTCCCACTCGATAGTTTCTTTAGATGGTTTAGTTGAACCACTTAAAAATTTGAAACCACTTGTAGTATCCATGAATACAACTTTACGGTAATCTGGGTGAATTCCTTCTCTCATTATTATCGTCTCCTTCTGCCCTGAACGCTTTTAATACGAACAGAGTTATTTTTCAGTGAGTTAATCACATACCTACTTATTATAAATAATATTCTTAAAAAAATCAAGTACTTTTACTAATATTTGTAAACTTTTTTTGTTGACACCCTTATTTGTATTTCCAAGATATATTTTGTTAAATCATTTTACAAAAAAATGAGGCAATCAGTATTTTGATCACCTCACTTTTCATTATTTTCTCTTTAATTCTTCAGTTGCAACATCTTCTCCGAACCATTTCTTAGAAATCTCTTGGAATTTACCCTCTTTGTACATTTCATAAAATGCTTCATTAATTTTATTAACAAGTGTTACATCTGCTTTTCTTGCTCCGACAGCAAAAGCTTCACTTTCGAATCCAGCATTTAAAATATCAAAGTCTTCTAATTTGTTTTGTTGTTTTAAATAATAGTTCGCATAGACTCTATCGATTAACAATGCATCTATTCTATCATTTTCTAAGTCAATTAAAGCTTCATTGAAACTTTCGTACTGAGTAGCATCATTATTCTTCACAATATTTTTAAGAACTTCTGGATTTTCATTAAAAGTATCGTATCCAGACGAACCATTTTGAGCGCCTAGAATCTTATCTTTTAAGTCTAATACATTTTTAATACCTTTAGATTTCTTTACAACTACGACCTGTTCATTTACCATATACTGCTTAGTAAATTGTACAACAGCTTCTCTTTCTTGAGTTTTCGAATATCCATTCCAAATTAAATCAATATTCCCATTCTTTAATTCTGTTTCTTTTAAATCCCAGTTTATGGCTTGCCATTCTACCTTAATTCCATATCTTTCAAAGACAGAATTCGCCAAATCTATATCAAAACCAACATTTTTTCCACTTTTATCTTGGAAGCCCATTGGTACAAATGTATTATCGAAACCAATAACAATCTTCTTATCTATTTGAAAATCATTCCAATTATCTTTTTTCGGTTTATCTTTTCCTCCAGAAGCACAACCCGTAATTATTAAAACAGTAATAACAAGCGTTAGAAAGAATTTTAATTTTCTCATTTAATCACCTCTTATTTCGGTTCTACTTTTAGAATACTATCTGCAATATTTTCAGCAAACTGCAAATCATGAGTTACAACAATTTGTGTAATACCTAGTTCTCTATTCTTAAGTATTAATTTTTCAACTTCTAATCTTAATTCAGGATCTAATGCACTAGTTGGTTCATCATAACCTATAATTTTTGGATCTATCATCATAGCTCGAGCTAATGCAACACGCTGTTTTTGTCCCCCAGACAATGAGGTTGGATAATTATTAACCTGTTTATCTAAACCAAGTTTTTCTAACAATTCAATAGCCTTTTTCTCAGCATCATTTTTTGCCATATTCATAGTTTTAATTGGTGACAAAACTAGGTTTTCTAGGACAGTAAGATGAGGGAAAAGCTGAAAATCTTGGAATACAAAACCTAAAAGATTTCTTTTTTCTAATTCATCAATCGGAAGAGATTCACCATTATAAATAATTTCACCTGAATCTATTTTTTCAAGACCAGCCAACATTCTTAACAGGGTTGTTTTCCCTCCACCAGAAGGACCAACTATCGCTAAAATTTTATTCTCTTCTACAGTTAAATTAAAGTCTGAAAGTATTTGTCTATCTTTGAATTTTTTACTAATATTTTTTAATTCTAACATACATTACCTCCTGTCATAATTGTAACGTTTTTCAACTTGTTTAGATACAATTGTTACAATACCTATTAATATTAAATATATTGCCCCCGCAACAAACATCGGTAATAAGCTAGCATCTCTATTAGCAGCAGTTCTACTCGCTAATATTAGGTCACTAATTCCTAATGCATAAACTAAAGATGTATCCTTAACAAGACTCATTATTTCATTAAATACACTAGGTAGTACAATTTTTATTACCTGTGGTAAAATAACATATCTAATTGTTTGGAATTGTGTAAATTTCAATACCTTAGCTGCCTCATATTGACCTTTTGGTATAGATTCAATACCTCCACGGAAAATCTCAGCAAAGTAAGCTGCATAGTTTAACGTAAATGCGATTATTGCAGCAGGTAATCTATCAAATCTTATCCCCACAGATGGTAATACATAGTAGATGAAAATCAATTGTAGTAACAACGGTGTCCCACGCATAATCCATATATAGATATTAATAAAGTAATTTAATAATTTAATATTAAAGCGCATAATAAACGCTATTACTACACCTAACGGAATAGATAATACTAAAACAAGAAAAAACACTTCTAATGTTATAAGTGCACCATTCATCAGACTGGGTAATATTTCTATTAAATATTCCATATATTATCCTCCTTTTATATAATTTTCTCTTCATCCTAAATAATGAAGTTGGTTGTTTTAAAAATTTAAATTTAATTATAACATAATTTTTCAAAAACAAAAACCCCTTAATAACTAAGGGGCTAAATACATTATTTATTTAATTTTGAATCGTGGAATTTTTTCATAATTCCTTCTTTTGATAATAAACTTCTAACTGTGTCAGAAGGTTGAGCTCCATTACCTAACCATTTTAATGCTAACTCTTCATCGATTTTAACTTCTGCTGGTTCTTTAACAGCATTGTAAGTACCGATAGTTTCGATAGAACGTCCATCACGTGGAGATCTTGAATCAGCAACAACGATACGGTAGAAAGGTGATTTTTTAGCACCTAATCTTTTTAAACGGATTTTTACTGCCATGTTTGTACTCCTTATGTTTCAACTTTTTTATTAATTTTATGTGTGTGTGTTTATGAAGTGTTTTAATGAAAAAGTTGAATCTATAACGCTAAGTTTTCTAAGCTAGATATTATTCTAACATTAAACTAAAAGTATGTCAATACTTTTCGGTGAAAAATGTCAACTTTTTTTGTTGACTCACCTAAACCTTATTATACCAGGTTTATTTTACCATGTAAAGATAAAATATTTATAAAAAATACCACTAATGCCATAAGTATAATCTAAAATAAGAAGTGACTCATCAAAAAGGATTTCTCTGGAATCACAATTTTTAAGCCACCTCTTACTTCTATTTAAAATTTTAATCTTCTAATACTTTAGCAATTTCACTAAGGACTTGATCTTTACCTATTTTAGTAACCGAAGAAAATGGAATAATCGCCATATTGTTCGTTAGGTCTAATTCTCGTTTTATAATTCCCGTATTTTTAGCCAATTCATTTTTTGAAATTTTATCAATTTTTGTCATTACGATAACGAAAGGAATCTCGTAGTAATTTAAAAATTCATTCATCTCAATATCATCTTGAGAAGGCTTATGCCTACTATCAATTAAATGTAATACGAATCCAAGATTTTCACTATTAGTAAAATACTCAACTATCATATCATATAGTTTTTCTTTTTCAGGTTTTGATAATTTCGCATATCCATATCCTGGTACGTCTACTAGAACTACTTGATCATCTACATCGAAAAAGTTTAATGTACGAGTTTTCCCTGGTTTAGAAGAAACACGAGCATAGTTTTTTCTCTCTAATATAGTATTTATAAAAGATGATTTCCCAACGTTTGAACGACCACACATCGCAACTTCTGGTTTTTCATGTTCTGGATATTGTTTTTTTGATACGGCACTTATAAGTAAATCTACATTATGTGTATTTAACTTTTTCATTTTTATTCTCCAAATACTATTTTAAACACTTCTTGAATATTGTCTACTGTGTGAATAGTTAATTTTTCAAGAACTTCTTTAGGTATATCAATTAAATCTTTTTTGTTCTTAGTTGGAATAATAATAGTATTAATATTCATTTTTTCAGAACTTAAGATTTTCTCTTTAACTCCACCAATTGGCAGTACTTTACCATGTAATGTCATTTCACCTGTCATGGCAATATTATTATCAACTGGCTTTTTAGTTAAAGCTGAATATACTGAAGTAGTAATCGTAATACCTGCTGATGGACCATCTTTAGGAACTGCTCCTTCCGGTACATGTAGATGTATATCAATTTCTGAGAAATTAACATCTTCAATTCCTAATTTTTCTGCATTAGAGCGTAAGAATGAAATAGCCATTTGAGCTGATTCTTTCATTACATCACCTAGTTTACCAGTTAGGATAATTTTACCTGTACCTTTTGAGATACTAGTCTCTATCTCTAATGTATCTCCACCAACTACTGTATATGCTAATCCATTAACTAATCCAATTTCAGGTTTTACATTCTTATCTTTTCCACTATATTTTTCAGGACCGGCAAAATCTTCTAGATTATTAACTCCAACTTTAATTTTTTCTTCACCTTGAAGAACTTTCAAAGCAGCTTTTCTACAAATAGCTCCAAAAACTCGCTCTAAATTCCTTACTCCTGCTTCATACGTATAACCATTAATTATTTTATTAATAGATTGTTTACTAAAAGTAATTTGTCCTTTTTTCAGGCCATTTTCTTTAATTTGACGTGGAATTAAATATTTAGCAGCAATATTTTCTTTTTCTTTAATTGTATATGATTCTAATTCGATAACTTCCATTCTATCTCTAAGTGGTGCTGGTATCAAACTTAAGTTATTAGCTGTAGCAATAAATAATACTTTTGATAAATCGAATGGAATATCTAAATAGTGATCTACGAATTCATTATTTTGCGCAGGATCAATTACTTCTAGCATCGCAGCTGCCGGATCCCCTTTAATATCAGAAGCCATTTTATCAATTTCATCTAATAAAATAACAGGGTTCTTAGTTTTAATTTTTTTCAACGACTGAATAATCTTACCTGGTAATGCACCTAGATAAGTTCTTCTATGACCACGAATTTCAGCTTCATCATGCACCCCTCCTAGAGAAATACGTACAAAACTTCTTCCCATAGAAGCGGCAATAGACTTAGCCAATGAACTCTTACCTACACCCGGAGGTCCAGATAAACATAATATTGGTGACTTCATATCATCACGTAACTTCTTAACAGCCAAGAACTCTAGAATTCTTTCTTTAATTTTCTCTAGACCATAGTGATCTTCATTAAGAATTTTTTCTGCATTTTTTATATCAATTTCATCTGCTGTTAAAGTATTCCACGGTAAAGCAACCACAGTGTCAAGATACGTTCTTATAATCGAATGTTCTGGACTCATAACTGGTGTCTTTTCTAAACGATCTACTTCTTTTAATAATACTGCTTTATCTTCTTCAGATAATTCGATTTCATTAATTGCCTGACGAAGTTTTTCAATATCATCATCTTCAGGTGAAATTTGTCTAAGTTCATCTTGAACTACTTTCATCTGCTCACGTAAAAAGTATTCTTTCTGTTGATTATCTATATTTGTACGAACTTTTTCATCGATTTCTCGCTTAAAACTATTACCAACTAAGAATGCTTCTAGACTTCTGTTTAAGAAGATTGCTTTTTTCTCTAAATCTAGTAAAAATAATACTCTTTGTTTAAGCATTTTATCGATTGGGAAAAATTTAATATTTTTATTTATAAATTTCTCTAAATCGTCAGTTTTATAGTAGTCTATATCAAAGTTCTCTCTCTTTAAATAGCTTTCAAACTTTGTTTTAATGCTATTTAATAATCCTTCTTTATCAAATCCATTATCTACGATTTCTCTTATATTAATATCTAAATTTTCTACAATATTATTGTTATAAACACCACTCTTCACCTCAGCTATACCGTAGCAGTGATATTCATATTTTTTATTTTTTTTATCAATTGTAAGTTGACCATATGTACCGAAGAAAACATTGAATCCATTACTATCAAATACATCCTCTTCAGAAAATGAATCATCATAACTATCAATTGGTTTTCTCTTATACGTTACAAAAACTGGAATTTTATCTTTTTTTACAGTTTTTATCGTTTTTAAAAATTTTTTGTCCGTTACATCTATTGTATAAGTATTAGACGGAAAGAATAAATCTCTATTCTCTAATAAATAATATTTTGTCAAAACGAACTCCTCTCTAACCTATTTATTTTAAAATTGGTTTTGTTTTATTAATTACATTATCACGTGTTACCGTGCAAGTTTTAATATCTTTTTTACTTGGAATTTCAAACATTACATCTAGAAGTAACTCTTCAATAATAGAACGTAAGCCTCGAGCTCCTGTTTTTCTCTTAATCGATTCTTTAGCAATTTCTTCTAATGCTTCTTTTTCAAATACTAGTTTTACTCCATCAAGTTCAAATAAATATTCATATTGTTTAACTACTGAATTCTTAGGCTCAGTTAGTACTCTAACTAAATCCTTCTCATCTAGTTCTTCAAGATAACATACTACTGGTATACGTCCTATAAATTCTGGAATCATACCAAACTTAACTAGATCCTCATGTTTTACTTTAGAAATGATATCTTCACTATCATTTAGCTCCTCACTCTTAGAAAAACCAATAACTTTTTCTCCTAGACGACGTTTAATAATTTCTTCAATACCTGAGAATGCACCACCAATAATGAACAGTATATTCTTAGTATTAATTTTTATCATTTCTTCACCAGGGTGTTTTCTTCCTCCTTGTGGCGGAACACTAGCGACAGTACCTTCTAAAATTTTAAGAAGAGCTTGTTGAACCCCTTCCCCAGAAACATCACGTGTAATAGAAACATTCTCACCTTTTTTAGCAATTTTATCAATTTCATCGATATAGATAATACCTTTTTCTGCTCTTTCTATATCATAATTTGCACTTTGAATAAGGCGAAGAAGAATATTCTCAACATCTTCACCTACATATCCTGCTTCTGTTAATGTAGTTGCATCAGAAATCGCAAAAGGTACATCAAGCATCTTCGCTAATGTTTGAGCAATTAATGTTTTTCCTGATCCTGTACTACCTATTAAAGCAATATTACTCTTTTGTAATTCAATATCATTATTTTCCTTAGCTATAATTCTTTTATAGTGATTATAAACGGCTACAGCTACAGATTTTTTAGCTTTATCCTGACTAATTACATATTCATTTAAATGTTCCATGATTTTTTGAGGTTCTAATAACTTAAATACTGGTTTATTCTTCGCATTTCTATAGTCAATTTCTTCTTCGATTATATCTGAGCATAAATCAACGCACTCATCACAAATAAATACGTCATTCCCAGCAATCATTTTAAAAACTTCGTTAGTATTTTTTCCACAAAAAGAACATCTTACTTCATCTTTATTTTTAACCATAATTACACCTCACATTATTGAACTTTTTTTATATCTTATTATCTTTTTATTATCAAATCGATATAAAGCCCAAAAAGATACACATTATTATAACATATTCTAACTGTATTTACTAGCAAATAGTACTATATAATAATTAATATAAGTGCTATTAGACGGTAATTTAATGCAGATATTTGTATTTTTCCAAATAAAAAATAAGATATAAAATTTAAATCTTAAAATTTTATATCTTATTCAATTTCTATTTATTTCTCGCTATTCTTCTAAACATTTTTAGATATAAGCCCATATATACTAAAAGTCCTAAAATAGCAAAGAATACTGTAACAATAATACTACCTTCTATTCCATAACTTTCGCCGATTAGTATTTGTTTATCACTAATTGCTTCAACAGTAAATACTGAATCAGATACTCTAATTCCACTTATATTAAATCCAAATATCACACCTGAAATACAGTTCCAAAAAGCATGAAAAATTGCAATAACTAAAATATTATCAAAATACCAATATAATAATGACATTACGATTGATATTAAAAATATATTTATTAAATCTAGTTTTGATGTAGTTGGATTAGACATACGAAATACAATATAAAATAGCGAGCTTAATATAATGGCTATCCATTTTCCTTTTTTCGCCGCTAATCTAGTCATCAGATAACCTCTAAAAACAACCTCTTCAAGGAAGCTTTGAATTAAAACTAATATAATAAGAATAATTATTATACCAATTTTTAAATCCTTAGATAATGTTAGGGATATGTTATTAGAAATCAATAAAATAACTACTATTCCTACGACACTAAATATAGCTAATCCTAATCCTGATTTAATAGCTAGTAAATTATTTTCTTTGCTAAAACCAAAATAATCAAACGTTGTTTTTTCAAAATATTTAACAGAAAATAATAAAATAACAGCTGGAAATATATACGAACATAAAACAGATAAAATATTATAACCAACTAAATTTTTAAAGACATATTCAAATAGTATTCCTTGTAAAAATGAATATGCAATAATTAGTAAGAATATCGGAGTAAAATTCATTACACCTTTATTTTTTAATAAATCTACACTTTTCATTCAAATTCTCCTACTTTTAATCAGATATTACTATCCTAACATAAATAACAAATTTTGGCTACGATTATAAAAATACTCTTGTTAAAATCTTTTAGTAAAACGCTATTAGTGGTATAATTAATTTATATACGAAATAGGAGGAATACTATGTCATTTTTTTCAAAATTAGGTGAAAATATTATTTTACCTCAAGACGTACTAATTCAATCGAAAGAAACAGCAGCTATTGCAGGAGCAATAAATGCTACTATCGGTATTGCTACAACAAATAAAAAAGCGATGGCATTACCGTCAATTAATAAAGTAATAACAGAAATTAACAATTCAGAATATTTACCATATTCTCCAACACCAGGATTACCTAAGATGAGAGAATTATGGAAAGAGAAAATCTTAAAAGATAATCCAAAAATTAAGGATGAATATTTATCTTTACCAATGGTAACCACAGGTATTACACAAGGTATTGATATTGCGGCAAACTTATTTAGTGAAGCAGGAGATGCTCTACTTTTACCAAATCTATTTTGGCAAAACTATGCACAAATATACACTATTAAGTTAGGAAATAACATCTATAAATACAATCAATTTGATGAAAATAATAAGTTTAGTATTAATAATTTCAAAAATGCACTGTATAGTATAAAAGAAGATAAAATTTCTTTAATATTAAACTTCCCAAATAATCCAACAGGGTATACACCATCAGACAATGAATTATCTCAATTAGTTGAAGTAATTAATATTTTTGCTAAAGAGAACCCAAATAAACAACTTATCATCGTTTCTGATGATGCATACTTCGGACTATTTTTTGAGGATAATCACAAAACACCTACTCTTAGTGCAACATATAAACTTGCTGAAAATTCAAACTGCTTAATAGTTAAATTAGATGGAATCACTAAAGAATATTATAGTTGGGGATTGCGTGTAGGTTTCATCACATATTACACTAAAGAGGAATCTTTAAGACAAAAACTTTTAGAAAAAACTCAAGGTTTCTTAAGAAGTACTACATCTTCTCCTTCAAACTTATCTCAACAAATCGCAATAAGATTATTAGATAATAAGGAATCAATTAAAGAAAAAGAAGAAAATGATAATATTATTCAAGAAAGATATAATGAACTAAAATCAGCAATAGCTAAAGAACAAATCGATACTTTAGTTACAGTTTTACCTTTTAACTCTGGCTATTTCTTCACTATTAAACTACCAAGAACAATTAATGCCCACGAGTTCAGACTAAAATTCTTAAATGAATACAAATATGGAGTATATTCTATGGATGATAATCATATAAGAATAGCTTTCTCATGCTTAGATAAGGAATTAATTCCTGAATTAATATCTAAGTTCAAAGAATGTATCCAACAATTTTAAAAATAAAAACTAGGTGAATCAACTATGAATTCACCTAGTTTTTATTTATTTTACAGATCTTTTTAATAATTCAACCATGTGTTTATTGGCATTTAACTCTATGTCATTATTTAATTCAATAAAGTCATAAGTTCCATATTTGTTATCTAATGCAGCTTTGATTAAATAATCTGTTACACTAGGGTTCTTAGGTAAAATTGGACCATGTAGATAAGTTCCGATCAGATTATTGTATAGAATCCCTTCTTTTTTATCTTCATCATTATTTCCATATCCTACCACTACATTACCTAGAGTTTCATAATTATGATATGTTCTTCCGCCATGATTCTCAAATCCTACAATATTACCAAATTTTTCAGATTCAACTAGTATATTACCTATAAGACGCGGTGCATCTTTTTTTGATTCTGTGTAAAAATCTAGTATATTTAATCCTGGAAGTTTGTCACCATCCACAGTTTTATAATACTCACCAAGAAATTGATAACCACCACAAATAGTAAGAGCTGGAATCCCATCTTCAATAGCAGACTTGAACTCATTCTTAATCTTACTAAATTGCTCTGTTGCTATACACTGCTCTCTATCAGATCCTCCACCAATAAAGAACATATCGCAATCTGTTAATTTCACTCCATCTGTTGAAGTAATATTTTCAATCTCAAGATTAATTCCACGCCATTCACAACGTTTCTTTAATGCGATAACATTACCTATATCTCCATATAAATTTAATTTATCTGGCATAAAATGATATAATTTTAAATCCATAGAATTATTTCTCCAATTCTCTTTGAGTTTCTACTAAAGCTGTGTAATTCGGAATAGCAATTGCATACTTTTCATTATAACTTTTAAGTTGATCTACAGCTTCTGGTATATCCTCATTCACTACAACATTAGCATTAATTCCACAATATTTTAATCTCAATGCTAATTCTTTTGCTCTTTTTCCAGAACATACAATATTGTTAATATTTTGACCTAATAATATATCAAAGTCTGTATCCCATATCCATGATATATCAATTCCATCAGCACCATTATCATTAAGTACTAATAAGTAATTTATTTCCTCATTAATCGAATTAGCTATTGCTAGTGATGCATTTAATCCAGCTGGATTTTTCGCAAGATTTAATAACACTGTAGAACCATTTGCAAAACTTATACTTTGCATACGTCCATTAGTAGGAGTATATGTTCCTAAACCTTTTTTAATTTTGTCTTCAGATAACCCTAATTCTTTTAGTAGAGAATAAGCGGCAAGTAGATTATAAATATTATAATCTCCAGCTAGTTTCGTCTCGATTGCTTCCCCGTTATTAATACTCATATTAATAAAGGGCTCAACAGTTGCTTTTGTTACTTCATATTTTACATTTTGATGTTCGAAATTGCATTTAGAACAGTGATAGAAACCAAGCTGACTGTAATGTACATGATCATAAATCAACTCCATTCCACAATTCGGACAGAATTTAGATTCAGAAATTCCAAAATCAGAAAATTGATATGCATCTTTTGCAATTCCAAAATAAATATTATCTTCGCCATACTTAGAAAGTCTTGTAACAAAAGGATCATCACTATTTAAGATTAACTGGATTTTTTTACCTTCAAGTTGTTCTCCAATTGTTGCAATAAGAGTATCAATTTCTCCAAATCTATCAATTTGATCTCTAAAGAAATTATTGATAACAAATTTTGTCGGTGTAATATATTTCATAACACGCTTAATAGATCCTTCATCAATTTCAATAATGGCTAATTTAGTATTATTTCTCCCTTGAATAGCAAACGTTGAGATAATACCATCTAACATATTTGCTCCTTCAAAATTATTAATAAAGTTTTCACCAGCAGAACTTAAAGTATGACCGATAAGATTTGATGTTGTTGTTTTTCCGTTAGTTCCTGTTACAAAAACAATTTCATCGAAATCACTAGCTAATTTAGTAAGGACATTATCATTTACTTTTCTCAATACCTTACCTGGTAAATCTGTTCCCTTTTTTCCTGCTAATTTACTTGCAGTTCTAGTTAACTTTGCTAAATTTCTATAAAATACTAGCATATATTCTCCTTTTATAGACTATTTTGTGATGTATCAAATTTATAACCAATTCCCCAAACCGTGACAATCATCTGAGCAACTTTTGGAGAAATTTTATCGAATTTTTTTCTAACACGTTTAATATGTGTATCTACTGTTCTAAGATCAGAATAAAAATCATAATCCCAAACAGCACGTAGTATTTCATTACGTTTAAACGCCTTATCCGGCGATTTAGCTAAAAATAGTAAAAGGTCAAACTCTTTCGGTGTTAATAACACTTCACTATCATCAACTATAACCTTATGAGAATTCACATCAATGATTAAACCAGGAAATACAAGAACATCTTTTGCATAAAGTTCTGGAGTGTAAAACACACTTCTCTTAGTACGTTGTAGAATAGCTTTAATTCTTAACATCAATTCTCTTGGGCTAAAAGGCTTAATTACATAATCATCTGCCCCTAACTCGAATCCTTCTACTCTACTCTGTTCATCTGCCTGCCCTGACATAATTATTACAGGTGTAGCCTTAGTTTTTCTAAGTTCTGATAAAATGGATTTCCCATTTAACATTGGTAATTGAACATCTAGAAGCACGCAAGAATAGTCCATAAATTTTAATCTTTCTAAACCATCATGACCATTACTAGCTTCATCGACAATATATCCTTCTTTTTCAAGATACATTATTAATAATTTTCTTATTCTTTCTTCATCATCTATTATTAATATTCTCTCTGACACTATACATCACTTCCTAATTTCTTATTTACTTCTCACCATTCTTAGCCTTATTAATAAGTCGTTTTACTTCATGAATAGTAAGAGGTCTATATTCACCTTTTTTTAATCCTTCTAATGTTAAATCTTCAATAGATTCACGCTTTAATTTAATCACTTCATAACCTAATGCTTCAAACATTCTTCTTACTTGGCGGTTTTTCCCTTCATGTATTGTTAATCTAACTAAAGTGTTACCACTCTTGTTTTTGTTCTTAACAACATTAACTTCCGCTTTAGCAGTTTTATAATTATCGATTCTAACCCCGTTACGAAGAATTCTAAGGTGATTATCTTCTAATTTACCATTAATTTTAGCAACATATGTCTTCTTAATCTTATGCTTAGGGTGTGTTATTAAATTAATAAACTCACCATCGTTAGACATAATAAGTGCACCTGACGTATCATAGTCTAATCTTCCTACAGGCACTACACGTTCATTAACATTTTCAAAAAAGTCTTTTACACATGTACGATCTTTTTCATCAGACATTGAAGTAATTACTTTTTCTGGTTTGTAGAATAAATAATATCTCTTATTTTCTTTTAGTAAACGTACACCTTCAACAATAATAATGTCACTTGGTTCAGCTTTAACACCTAATTCCTTAACAACTTCTCCATTAACACTTACTTTCCCATCTAGAATAAGCTGTTCAGCCTTTCTTCTTGATGTGTATCCTGATGCAGCTATTAATTTTTGCAATCTTTCTGCCATCTTGCCCTCCTAATTTTGTAAAAATTTATTTATTTCTTCACTACTAACAATTTCCGATTTCGGTAATTGCTCTAAACTTTCTAATCCAAAAACATCTAAAAATATATCAGTTGTTTCATATAGCTTTGGTTTACCAATAGTATCTAATGTTTTATTAGAAACAATAAGCTCCTTACTAACAAGAGAGTGTAATATAGAATCACTACTTACACCCCTTATTTTATCAATTTGAACTTTTGTTATCGGTTGATTATATGCAATAATCGCTAAAGTTTCTAAAGAAGCTTTAGATAACTTAACAAGGTTTTTAGAAATAACAGCTTTCTTAATAACCTCAGCCATTTCTTCTCTTAATAACATTTTATAAGTTGTACCAAACTTCTTAATAATTAAAGAATTATTAGCATTATTATACTCCTCACAAAAAACATTAAGCATATTTTCAGCTTCATGAGGCTCAACTTCCATAAAAGTAGAGAAATATTCAATATTAAGCCCTTCTTCACCTTTCATAAAAAGTAAAGCCTCAATTATTTTTTTTATCTCATCTAATAACATATTAATTTTCCTTTGATTTATATTCTAGAATGATTTCACTATCATTGTCAACACATACCAACTCTTGATCTTTAATCATCGCTAGTATTCCCATAAATACCAAAACAACTTCGTTCTTTTGAGAATATGACTTAATCAAATCAAAAAATGACATATTTCTTTTGTTTTTAAACTTATAGACTAGTTCTTCTTTCACTTGTTCGAAAGATACTTCTCTTCGATAACTTACTAAAGATACTTCACTTTCTTTATCTTCAAGAGATCTAAGAATATTTTCCATCGCTCGCAATAACTTCGAAGAAGGCATTCTTAGGGTTTCAACACTACCCTCGACTTCAATATTCATACTCTCTTTATCTAAAAATTGAGCTCTAATCTTCTGAAGATTATCAAGTTTCTCAATAAGTTCTTTATAATTTTTATAATCAAGAAGTTGTTGTACTAAATCTTCTTCATCTTCTATAGTTTCATCATCGAACTTAGGTAGCAAATTTTTACTTTTTATATGTAGCAATGTGGCTGCCATCACAATATATTCTTCTGCATTTTCCAATGAAAATTCATCACTATTATTTATATAATCCAAATAACTCTCTGTTAAACGAGCTATAGGTATATTATAAATATCAATTTCCATCTTTTCAATTAAATGCAAAAGTAAATCAAGTGGACCTTGAAAAACCTCTAAGTTAACATTATACATTTATTTTTTCCTTTAATTAATCGTTTTTCTTGGATGATTCGTCATCATTCTTTTCGATTTATTTCCCTCTAGACTAGAGAAATATAATTTTAAACTATGAATATTTTTTAAACCTAAAAGTTCTTGAACTTCTTCAGCTGGTACTTTATCTTCAAGTAGGTGAATAGCTAGAGAATTTCTAAAATTCATAGTATTTAATTCTTTAGTTAATCCCAACTCTTGCTGACGTTTTTTAAATATTTTCCAAAAACCTTGACGGCTAATTCCTTCACCATCATGGTTTAAGAATAACTTACTGTCATCTTTGATGTTTGGATACTCTTTTTTCAACTCTACAATATAATTTTCTATAGCTTCAACAGATTCTTTATTAAGAGCTATTGTTCTATATCCGTCTTTTTTTCTATATTTTAGATAACCGATAGTTGTATTAACATCTCTAAGTTCTAAATTAATACACTCAGTTGGTTTAATACCAATTGAGTATGATAACTCAAATATAGCTTTATCCCTATACCCCATTAAATTTTTTGTATTAACATCCAAAATTCTAGAAATTTCATGTCTAGTAAAAACCACTAAATCTTGGTGTTCACCTTTGTCAATATGAACATCAATATTTATTCTGTTAGGAATAATTTTTTCAAACCATAAATACTCTACAAAAATATGAACAGTAGAGATTGTTCTTGAAAGAGTTGCAGAAGAATATTCTTTCTCTCTTAAATAATCAATATATCTAGAAATAAATTCTTCATTTAACCAAGAATAGTCTTGTGTTGAATACCCCTTCTCTTCTAAATATAAAAAGATTTTCTTTAAATCCCTATCATAAGAATTAATAGTGTTCGTAGAAAACTCTTTTCTATTTAGTAAAAATTCATTGAAATTTTTTAATACTGTCTCGCTCATAAAATTACCCCCTTAGTATTAAAATTACCCTAATTTTTATTTCTATATTGATTATATCATCTATAAAACTTTATGTAAATGCATTTACAACAAATTTTAGCTAAATATAAAAAAATTCAAGACGCTTTTCTATGATAAAAAATGATATCTAAAATCGCCTTGAAATTTTATTATTTTATATTTTTTTTCTTCCAAACTTGTGGTAAATAATTGTAACAAAAAATAGATTAATACATATGATAACTAAAGGTACCCAAATTGCTTTATTCAAGTAATATTTAGACATTGCTGCCCCTAATATTACTCCAGTTAAAAACACCGAAATAAGGGTAAAGTAAATTAATAATGGGATTTTACTCTCTTTCTTTTTCAAAACAACAAACTTATATAAATGTTCGCTCATAGAACGTAAGTTCCCCGTACAAAATACACTAGCAAAAACTAAATTATTTACTTTTCTAAAACCATCAAATTGAATAGCACAAATAAAAGAAATAACGATCGGTCTAATATCTAAACCAAAATACTTATACTTAATCAGAATTACAAATAAAGCAAAAATTTGTATAAGTAATAAAAAATAAATATGTTTAAATATAGATAACTCCTTATATTTTGTTTCAATACACTTACTCACTAATACTCCTACTACAAAAGATAGGATAGGTATTGAGTAGTGTAAAACCTCTCGAAAGTTACCTTCTATTAAATCTATACCAACAAAAATCAAGTTACCGGTCTGTGCATTTGCAAATATACCATCACAATTAACAAAAGTATATGCATCGAAAAATCCACCAACCATTGTTAATAATAAGCAGAAAATCAGTTGCTCATGAACAGGAAGATTTTTATTAATTAAAGTCTCGCGTAAATTCATACTATATAAATCAACTCCTTACTTATTCTAATCAAAAATTGTATCCCAATTTTTTGGATCTTTATAACATTCAAAACACATCTCTAATTGTTTTTTCGTAGTTCTAGTTAATGATAATTCTGGCAAATTATCAAGTGTATAAAATTCTGCACCAAGAGTTTCTGTATTTTCATTAAAACTATGACTAATATATTCACATAAAACAAATATTTTAACCATTCCTAATGGAAAGTTCACATGATGATGCCTATTATAATCTAATACAGCAACAACTTTTAACGGTTGTACAACAGCACCAGCTTCTTCACTTGCTTCTTTTATAACATTTTCTCGAATACTTACATTAACATCTTGATATCCACCAGGAAGAGCCCATTTTCCATCTAGCTGTTCTTTTACCAATAATACCTTATTATCTTTAATTATCGCAGCTCTTGTCTCAACCTTAGGTGTTTGATAACCAATTTCAGAAGCAAAGTCCATTTTAATTTTTTTAATAGGTAAATCATACTTATAAGATAGCATCTCACAAGCAATATCACGAATTCTCTCAGAACGTTCTCTATCAAATTTATCTTTACTATACGCTAAACTACATTGTGCTAAAAACTGTAATTCCTGAGCCCACTTTTTCCAAACATCATTTTTTAATACATTAACAACATCTTCAATATTTTTAATAAAAATTGCATTCTTAACATCTAAAAAATCATACTCTTTTCTTAGTATAAATACATTTATTAAATTCTCACTAAGTCTTTCTTTATTATTAGTTATATACAATGCATTTCTATCATTTATACACAGATCTTCTAAAAATTCAAAAGGTATACTACAATCACTAAAAACTTTCTCCAAATTTTCACTAATTAAATGTTTAATATTTTTATCTATATATATTTTCTGATACATTAGCAACCTCCATAACTTTGTTTATATTATAACACATTTTAAAAATTTATCTATAATTTATTGAAATTTATCAATATGTTTTCAATGGATTTTTCATTTATTTTCAATAAATATTGTATATATTTATATTTTACACCTATTTGTCACAATTTAAAAGAAATCTAAATGTATAAAATAACAACAAAAATCTTGCTAGTTTATTAGAATAGTTGTATAATAGAAACTGTAGATAAAATTTAAGGAGTGGTAACAATGAAATATATTATTTCACTATTTTGGTCATTTATATTTGCAGCTGTTATAATATTTATCGTATCATCTATTTTAGGAAGCAATAGTGAAATCAATACAATTCGTGACTGCGCAATTTTAGCTGTATTATTTACAATTTTTGCTGCTTTATTTGACGTAGTAGGTATTGATAAAAAACGCGAAGAAAAATAAATATTAACAATTAATATCATAGAAATTTTATAAAGTAGGTATCGAGGAGTTCATTTCCTCCTTCCTACTTTTTATTTAAATATAGGAGATAATTAAATGAACAATGTTCTAGCAACAATGTGCTACGTTGATGATGGTGAAAACTTTTTAATGTTAAAAAGAAATAAAAAAGAAAACGATATTCATGAAGGCTTAACAATTAGCGTCGGTGGAAAATTCGAACCTGGAGAAAGCCCTGAAGACTGCGTTATTAGAGAAGTTAAAGAAGAAACAAACCTTGATATTATAAAACCTAAATTAAGAGGAATTATAACCTTCCCTGATTTTGATGGTGAAAAAGATTGGTATACATACGTATATACCGCAACAGACTACAAAGGTACTTTAACTGAAGATTGTAATGAGGGCGATTTAATATGGGTGAAAAAATCAGAGATACAAAATATTAAAACTTGGGAAGGAGATTACATTTTTCTTGACTGGCTTGTCAAAGATAAACCTTTCTTCTCAGCTAAATTCAACTATAAAAACAATGAATTTGTAGACTACGAAGTTACATTTTATGAATAAACAGAGGGATAATATTATGAATATAGAAATTAATAAAGAATTCAAACAAAATTATTTAGTACAAAACAATAACACAGCTAAATATATGGGCAGTGGTGACTTAGAGGTTCTTGCAACACCTAGTCTTGTTGCTTTCATGGAGAATTCAGCAAAAAATTACTTAAATACATTTTTATCAGATGAGTTAGGTAGTGTTGGTAGCAACATCAATATTAATCATCTAGCCCCTACTCTAGTCGGTAAAGAAATTACAGTCCAAGGTAAGATAACAGGAATTATCAAAGATAAAATTATTATTTTTTCTTTAGAAGCTTTCGAGGCAGATAAGAAAATCGGAGACGCAACACATACAAGAGTTATCATTAACAACGAAAAATTCTTAAGCAAACTTTCATAAGAAATATAAAAACTATCATAATTAGCAAAAAAAGGGTACTGCACCCAAAAAGTTGGACAAAATATTAAGTTATTTTTGTTAAGTGTTTTAAACTTTAAAGTCAGTAAATTTTATTACTTTTAGTGACTTTCATTCCTTACAGTTATTTAAGATTTTTCGAACTATTTAGTCAAGGATTTTTTAAAAGGCGTAGCCCTTGTCCTTGATTAAATAGGAGGAAAATCTAAACTGTAAAAGGGAATGAAAGTTTCTTTTTATTTTATATTAGTTCCTATTCATTTTCCTGTAATTTACAGGACTTAGTCCACCTAAGTTCAATTTTATTCTCTCTTCATTATAATATTTTATATAATCTATAATAGCTTCTCTTAATTCATATTTATTCTTAAAAGTATCTTCAAATCCGTAATACATCTCAGATTTTAAAACTCCAAAGAAGGATTCCATAAATGCGTTATCTGCCGATGTTCCTTTTCTAGACATTGATTGTGTAATTCCTTTTACTTTAAGGGATTGTCTATATTCAATATGTTGATATTGCCAACCTTGATCACTATGTAATATCATACCATCGTATTTTTCATTTTGAAGTTGCGATAACATTTCATGTTGTTGTGCCATGTTGGGTGAAAATGAAATACTATACGCTATTATCTCTGCATTATATCCATCAATTATAGGTGCTAGATAAACCTTATCCTCTCCAACTTTGAATTCAGTTACATCTGTATAACATTTCTTTAATGGTTCTGAAGCAAAGAAATCCCTATCTATTATATTACCTGCAATTTTTCCAATCTCTCCTTTATAAGAATTGTATTTTCTAGTAGGTCTTACAAATGATAGTACACCTAGTTTTCTCATTAATCTCAAAACTTTTTTATGATTTACTAAAAATCCCATATTTCTAAGTTCTGATGTTACTCTTCTATAACCATATCTTAGTTTGTTCTTTTCCTGAATAGATTTAATAGCTTCTTCTATACTTTTATTTTTTTTATCTTTATCTTCTTTATTTTTTGTATAATAATATGATGAACGAGATAAGCCTAAAATCTTTAGTAGTATATTTAATTTATGTTTTACTTTTAATTCCTCTACTATTTTTGTTTTCTCTTCATTTGAGATTGTTTTAACCTTATCTCCCTCAACTTTTTTAAAACTGCATTTTCTGCACGTAAGTACTCAAGTTCCTTCTCTAGTTGTTCAACTTTTGATAATTCTTTATTTTCAATATTTTTATTGTTTTTTTTTCATCTTACTAGGTCTTCCTTTCGGTTTCTCTAGTATATTATACCCGTTTTCTTTAAATTTTGAAATCCAATTACATAGTAAACCATGATTTGGTAACGCGTACTTTAATGAAGTAGCTACTATAGAATTCCCTAGTATTAAAACTTCATTGATTATATCTAGTTTTAATTTTGGTGGATAGTAATTATTTCTCCCCTTAATTAGTACTGTTTCACCATGTAAATCAGCTAATCTGATCATGTAGCTCACACTACTAAGATTTATTTTAAACTTTTTAGATAGTTCTTTGTTTGAGTAGCCTTCTTTCTTAAGTCTGTACATTTCTATCTTATTTTCATCTGTTAATTTCATAATAAATAGCCCTCCAAAATTTGTCCAAATTTTGGGGGCTATTACCAAGAAAGACCGTAAACAAACGATCTTTCTTTTTTTTACAATTTTACTTTTTAAAATTCATTAGAAAACATTAATTCTAAGAAATACTCTTTTAGAACTTTAATATAAGTTCCCTTCATACCTAGTGACTTAGATTCAATAATTCCAGCACTTTCTAGTTTTCTTAATGCATTAACAATCACAGATCTAGTAATCCCTACTCTATCTGCTATTTTACTAGCGATAAGTAGACCTTCAGTACCGTCTAATTCTCTAAAGATATGTTCTATAGCTTCTTTTTCAGAGAATGATAATGAATTCAGAGCCATATTGACCATATCTTTGTCACGAGCTAAGTTTTTCTCTTTATCTTGTTTTTCATGTAAAATTTCTATTCCTACTACAGTAGACGCATATTCAGCCAGTACTAAATCATCATCTTTAAAGTCACTGTCCATTCTACCGATAACCAATGTTCCTAGACGATCTCCTCCACCTCTGATTGGTAAGATTACAGTATAGCTATTAGTCTCAAAGCGCTCCTGTTCTTCTTCTGGGAAAATTGATAATGGATCCTGGAATGGAATATTAACTTTTGTCGCATAAACTTTCAATGTTGCATCTAAATATGCTTTAGGAACTTTTCTATCTTGAATAATTTTCTCCATACGTTCATTAGAATAATCAACGATAGAATCATATCCAAGTATATTACCTTCAGTATCAAGAATATATACGACAGAATCTAGAATTGGGCTTAGGCGCATTGCCATAGCTTCAAAGTCTACATTATCATGGCGTCCTTCTTGTAAAATTGTACTAATTTTTCTTGTTTTTTGTAATAAACTTGCCATTAATTTTCTCCTTACAAAATACTTCCTTGCTTATTATACCATTAATTTTAATAAATTGTAAGACTTTTTAAAAATTAATTTAATCAATTTTGAAATTTTCTAACATTTCTAATGATCTTTTAGCATATCTTTCATATTTTTCCTTTTTATCTTTAATTCTTTCTGGAAGTGGTTTAATAATTCCAAAATTTGCATTCATAGGTTGGAAATTTTTACTTGTATTATCTACAATATAATTTGCCATAGCACCGATCATAGTTTCTGTTGGGAATATAACTTCCTTATCTTCTGTATTATATAAAGCGTTTAATGCTGCCACAATTCCAGAAGCTGCACTTTCAACATATCCTTCTACCCCTGTCATTTGACCAGCAAAATAGATGTTTTTCTCTTCTTTTAGTCTATAAGTTTTTTCTAATAATTGAGGAGAATTTAAGTATGTATTTCTATGCATAACTCCATAACGTACTATATTAGCATTTTCTAATCCTGGAATCATGTTAATAATTCTCTTTTGTTCCCCCCATTTAAGGTGTGTTTGGAACCCTACGATATTATATAAAGTACCTTCGCTATTATCTTGACGTAATTGTACAACAGCATATGGACGTTTATCAGTTTTTGGATCTTCTAAACCTACTGGTTTCATAGGTCCAAATAATAATGTTTTTTCTCCACGTTTCGCCATCTCTTCAAAAGGCATACATCCTTCAAAATAAATTTCTTTTTCAAATTCTTTTAATGGTGCTGCTTCGGCATTTATTAATTCATTATAAAAATTAAAGAATTCTTCTTTTGTCATCGGACAATTTAAGTACGCAGCTTCACCTTTATCATATCTTGATTTAAGGTAAACCTTATCCATATCGATTGAATCTTTCTCGATAATAGGAGCCGCAGCATCATAGAAGTATAATCCATCTTGCTTCGTATATTTTCTGATATCTTGGCTTAATGCATCTGATGTAAGTGGACCTGTTGCAACAATTACAGGAATATCACCTTTAGGTATTGTTGGTAGTTCCTCACCGATTACATTAATATTTGGATGGTTCTTGATAGTCTCAGTAATCGTCTCTGAAAATTTATCTCTATCTACAGCTAATGCTCCTCCAGCTGGTACTTGAGTTGCATCTGCACATTTAATAATAATCGAATCTAACATTCTCATTTCTTCTTTTAAAAGACCAACTGCATTAGTTATATTGTTCGCTCTTAGTGAGTTAGAACATACTAGTTCTCCAAAATTTTCTGTTTTGTGAGCTGGTGTCATTTTTTTAGGTCTCATTTCGTAAAGATCTACTTTAACTCCACGTTTTGCTAGTTGCCAAGCTGCTTCACTTCCTGCTAAACCTGCACCTATTACTATTACTCTTTTTTCCATTAATTGTCTCTCTTTCTATTTTATAGTAATCCAGAAAAATCATCTTTTTCTTCATTTTTAACTTCTTGTTCTCTCATATCTTGAGTAACTACTCTACCATTCTTATCGAATAAATAAGTTTCTACACTATCCAGTGTTTCAGCAATAAGATCTGAGTAATCATCACGCGCTTCATAAGCTTTAATTTTCTCTAATCTAGGCTTAGTTTTCGGAGCTTTAGGTGTGAAGATAGTACAGCAATCTTCAAATGGTAAATTAGAAATCTCTAAAGTATCAATTTCTTGCGCAATTTTGATTATATCAACTTTATCCATAGTTAATAATGGACGTAAAACTGGTAAATTAGTTACCTCATTAATACAATTCATTGACTCTAAAGTTTGTGATGCTACTTGACCAAGAGATTCTCCTGTAGCAATAGCTAAACACCCTTCTTTTTTCGCTACTTCCTCAGCTATACGTAACATAAATCTTCTAGTTGAAGTCATTGTGTAGTTTGAAGGTACACGTTTTACAATTTCTGTTTGTAGCTTTGTAAAGTTAACAACATGTAGTTTAATCTTACCAACAACTTGACTTAATTTGATTGTTAAGTCAAAAATCTTTTGTAAAGCTTCGGCTGAAGTAAATGGTGGTGATTGGAAGTGAATCATTTCAACTTCAACACCTTTTACTTGTAGTGTATGAGCAGCAACAGGAGAATCAATACCTCCTGATAATAATAACAATGCTTTAGAAGAAGTATTTACTGGGAATCCTCCAACACCTTTAATAAAGTCTGTGAATATAAAGATTCCTTCACTTCTCACTTCAACATTAATTATAAAATCTGGTTGTTTAACATTTACTTTTAAATTCTTATAATTAATTAAAACATGACTTCCAAATACATTATTTAATTCATTTGTATTATGTGGGAAGTTTTTGTTAGGTCGTTTAGTTTGAATTTTAAATTTATATTCTTTATCTAATTTAGTTTCTAAAAGTCTATCAATAACTTTTTTAGCTTCTTCAACATCTAATCCGGCTCTTAAAACTGGAGAAAAATTATGAATACCAGGAACTTTCTTTAATCTCTCCATGATTTCTTGAACATCTTCATTATGATCTAGATGAATATACATTCTATCTCTTTTTGTTTGGACATGGAAACCTGTTAACCCTTGAAGGTTGTAACGAATATTTTTTGTTAATTTTTTTAAGAACTCATTTCTGTTACCAGATTTCAATGTAAGTTCTCCATATCTTACTATAATATGACTAAATTCCACTTTCAATTACCTCTTTAAATTTCTTATTATATTCATCGATGAATACTTCAATAAATGTTTCAACTTCTTGTTTAGTAGTCTCATTAGAAAAGCTTACGCGAATACTTCCTTCTATATTCTCTCTTGACAATCCTCTTGCAAAAAGAGCCTCATTTAGATGGAAAGTTTTTGATGAACAAGCACTCGTTGTTGAAACCATAATTCCCCTTTCATTAAGGGCATTAACTATCGCTTCTCCTTTAATTTTAGGTAAACTGATATTTATTATTGAATCAATATACTTTTCACTTAACGGAGAGTTGATCACTATATGATTATATTTTGAAAATCCTTCAATAATCATAGTCTTAAATTCTTTATGTTTTGCTTTTACAGTTTCTACTTTTTCCTGTGATAATCTCAAAGCTTTCGCAAGAGATGCCGCAGCAGCAACATTTACCGTTCCACTACGTAAACCATCTTCTTGACCTCCACCAAAAGTGATATTGTGAACTGTTCTTCTAGATTTTAAATACAGTACACCAACACCTTTTATACCATGAAATTTATGAGCTGAAATAGCATAACTATCAACTTTTGATAAATCAAGTTTATCTTTTAATACCCCTTGTACACCATCAACATGGAAGTGAACCTTAGGATAATCTTTTAAAATCTCTGAAATTTCTTCTATCGGTTGAATTGCCCCAAAGACATTATTAACTTGCATTACACTTAGTAAAATTGTCTCTTTTGTCAATAAAGATTTTAGATGATTTAAATCCACTACTCCATCCTCATCAACATTTAAGTAGTCTAATATAAAACCTCTTCTCTCTAGTTCTCTAAAAGATTCTAAGACTGAAGGGTGTTCAATTTTCGAAACAATAATTCTATTACCAAAATCTTTTTTGTGTTCTACACTTCCAAGTAAAGCAATATTATTACTTTCAGTAGCACAAGATGTAAAAAATATACTGTCTTCCGCTACTTGTAAGATAGATGCTACTTGTCCTCTGGCAGCTGAAAGAAGTTTATTAGTTGTTTTCCCAAATTTATTGATACTAGCAGCGTTACCAAAATAAGAATTGTTAACTTCAACAAATGTATCAAGCACTTCTTTATACGGTTTGGTTGTAGCACAATTATCTAAATATATCATACTATCTACCTTTCTTTTTTTATTTTTCAATATTTCTAATTTTAAAATTATTACATTTTAAACCACCTTAAAGTATATAACAAAATAGATATTTTATCAATTAAAGTGGCTATTATAAATAAAACTAGTTATAACATTGATATCATTTATAAATTAATATCTATTTCACTAATAATGTCAACAATAATCAAAAATGAACAACTAATAACTACACTCTATTATATAGTTACTAGTTGTTCATTTTTATTAAATAACTTACTCTGTATATTCATTACCTACTACATCTTTAAGGATTTGATCCCATTTTGGTAAGTTACGGTCAATTCTAATAGCTCTATCACTGTCAGTACCAAGAATATTGTGAGAACTTGAAGCAAGAATCACAACCTCCCCATCCACATAGAATTCATATGAAAATATAGTTTTAATACCACTATGTTTTTCGATCCATGTTTTAATAAAGATATCTTGGCTGTTGTATCTGATATTTGATCTAATTGAATACTTGACATCAATATCAGCATAATATAAATCATAGTTTATTAATGAATCAATATCAATACCTAAACCATTTAAATAATATTTTTTAGCTAAATTCATCCAATCATAAACATATTTATTATCTAGAAATCCTGATTGATTGAAGAATTTTTTTTCTAATTTGAATTTTATAGTTTTTTCGTACACTTTACTTCTCCTTTGAAATCAATTCAGAAATACTCTCCATTAAAATCGCAGTGATTTCATCATGACTCTTACCTTCTTCTTTTAATGCTGCTGCATCAATTTCATCACCAACAACAATCTTAATACTAGAAAAAATTCTGAAATTTTTATTAGGTATAATTGCAAATGGGATAATTTTCGTTTTTGCTCTTGTCGCGATAAATGAAGCTCCGTTATGAGACTCACCTAAATCTAGTTCTTTAGAGTGCGAGCGAGTTCCTTCAGGGAAAATCCCAACGACTTCACCTTCTCTAAGCAATTTAATACTGTTATTTATCGCAGTTCTATCAAACGTTCCACGTTTAATCGGAATTGCCCCTGTAGCTTCTAAAGCCTGTTTCACAAAAATAATTTTAAACAATTCTTCTTTTGCTATGAAGCGAATTTTTTTATCGAAAAATGCAGGGAATAATAAAGGATCGTGATTACTCAAATGATTACCTGATATTACAACACCTTTAGCATTCTCAATTTTTTCTTTATTAACAATAGTAACCTTGTAAAAAGTTTTATAATATAGTGCTAATAACTTTCTAATAAAATTATACATAGTACTCTCCTACTAATCTCTATTTTTCAACACTTTTAACTAGTTCAGTCATCTTTTCAACAACCTCATCGATAGTTAAGCTGGTTGTATCTATCAGTGTAGCTGATTCCACCTTAATAAGCGGTGCAATATCTCTATTTTCATCTTGCCAATCACGTGCTTTTATATCTTCTTTTACTTTTTCAAAGTCTACATTTTCGATGCCTTGACGTTCGAAATCTAATACTCTTCTTCTAGCTCTCTCTTCAACTGACGCAGTTAAGAAAATTTTAACATCAGCATTAGGAAGTACTACAGATGCGATATCTCTACCATCCATAATAATGTTATTCGTATTTGCTAAATTTCTTTGTGTATCAATTAAGAAATCTCTCACCGCTGGAGACTTAGCGAATAGCGAAGTGAATTTCGATACTTCTGCAGTTCGAATTTTATCACTTACTTCCTCATCATTAACATAAACATATTGAACTCCATCGACATACTCAACTTTAAAGTCCGTTTTGCTCAATAATTCTTTAATTTTTTCTTCTTCTAACTCATCTAATCCATTAGATAAGAAATTAAACGTCAAAGCTCTATACATTGCACCAGTATCAACATAGTTGAATCCCAATGATTTTGCCACCATTTTTGTTATTGTGCTTTTTCCTGATCCTGCTGGCCCATCTACAGCCACTGATACATATTTCATCATTTACCTCTCAGACAAATTTTTTCAATATATATTATAGCATAGACTTGTTTTAAACACTAGATTAAAGTGAAAAAAGTTAATTTATCAGCTATAACTAATCAACAAATTTACTAAAAAAATATATTGCACTATAAATATTTTTATAATTAGAATCGCTAAAATAAATATTTCTCTTATTTCAATTTCAATCCTGCTAAACCTGCTAAAGCATTGTTTTCTAATTTTTCTTGTTTCATGTATTTTTTCATATCTACACGACTTGCTTTGTCTTTTTTACTAGATTTAATTCGTTTATCTACTTCTTTTTGTTTTAGAGAATTTCCACATTGACATCGATAAGTAGCATTTTCTCCATTACCGAATAAAGTCATTTTCTTATGACAATTATCACAACGAAGATTTGTTAACCTACTAATGACTTTACGATTGCGACAAGATGGACTAGAACATTTTAGCATCTTTGTACCTTTTTTATCTACTTCTAGCATGAAACTACCGCACTCTTCACATTTCTTACCACTGATATTATCATGCTTAAATCTATCTTCACTATCTTTTATTTCAGCGATACATGATTTCGTATAGTCCTTAACATCATTTAAGAACTTATCTTTTGAAAGTTTGTTCTTAGCAATATTATCTAATTGTTTCTCCCAAACAGCAGTTAAAGATGGACTCTTAAGATTTTTAGGTACTAAGTTTAACAGTTGCTTCGCTTTATTAGTAGTTTTAATTCGACCATTGTCTAATACTAAGTAATCATTTGTAAATAATTTCTCTAATATATCTGCACGTGTTGCTACAGTACCAATACCATTAGTCTCTTTAAGGATTTTTCTTTCATTCTCATCATCTACAAACTCAAATGGATTCTCCATAGCATAAATTAGAGTACCTTCAGTATAATAACTAGGTGGAGTTGTTTGTTTTTTATTATAAACTAATGATTCCAGTTTGTGACTTCCATTTTGAAGGTTAACAGTTTTATTCTGAAGCTCCTCTCTACTTAATTCTTTATACCCTTCTTGAATTACCTTTAATCCTTTAGCAGAAAATACCTTATTCTCTATATTAAACGAATAAGTCGTTTCCTCATATTTATACTCTGGTAATAAATTCTCTAAAAATCTCTTAGCTACTAAGTTATATATTTTAGTCTCTATATCTGACATCGACATGTAGTTAGGTCTTTGTTCAGTTGGAATAATAGCGTGGTGATCACTAACTTTTGCATTATTAATAATTTTCTTAGTATTATAATCTTTTACTCTTAGTAATTTTGCTGTAGTTTCTCTAAAATCTCCACCGATAGCTTGAATACGGTCTTTTAAAGTGTTCTTCATATCACTAGTTAAATATCTACTATCCGTTCTTGGATATGTTAATACCTTATGTCTTTCATACAAACTTTGAACAATATTTAGCGTTTGTTTAGGTGACATGCCGAATAAAGCACTAGCTGTTTGTTGAATATCAGTTAAATTATATAGAGGTTTTGCTGATGAAGTCTTATCTTTTTTCTGAACCTCATTAAATTTAATTTCTTTATTAATATTCTTTTTAATAAACTGTTCCGCTTTTTCCAAATTAAACTCACTATTACCACAACTGAATTTCACACCATCGATTTGAGCTTCGAAAGTATAGTAATCTTTTGGCTTAAACTGTTTAATCTTCTCTTCTCTCTCAAAAACCATCTGCAATGTTGGTGTTTGAACACGACCACAGTTAAGTGATGCGTTATACTTTAATGTTAACGCCCTCGATGCATTTATTCCAACTAACCAGTCCGCATTAGCGCGAGCTATACCTGAATGATATAATCCTAGGTATTCTTTCCCATCTTTTAGATTTCTAAATCCATCTTTAATCGCCTTATCAGTTACAGAAGAAATCCAAAGTCTTTTTATATTTTTATTGCATTTCGCTTTATCAATAATATAACGAGCAACAAGCTCCCCTTCACGACCCGCATCAGTCGCAATGATAACCTCATTAACATCTTTCCTGTTCAAAGCATTTTCCACTACTTTATATTGTTTAAAAGTTTTCTTAATTATTTCTGTTTTCATAAACTTTGGAATCATCGGTAAATTCTCTAAACTTACATTGTTAAATTCCTTATATTTATCAGGAGTTTGAAGGGTAATTAAATGACCTAATGCCCAAGTAACTACATACTTATCCCCTTCAAGACAACCATTTTTGTTATTTTTTGCTCCAAGATTTCTCGCTATATCACGAGCAACCGAAGGCTTTTCACAAAGTACTACACTTTTCATCAATAAATTCCTCACATATATATTCTTTACTACAATAATTATTATAATAGAATTCGGCTAAAATAACTAGCAAAATTAGAAAGATGATACATACCTCCTTGATTTATGAATGTAAAAACCAGTCTCAAATAATTTTCAACTAATACAAAGTTATATCAAAAATTTCCTCTAAATCAAATTCAATTATTGTTGGAGGCACTCCTATTTCTGTAAGAAGCATATTCTTATCTTCTGGATATTTTGACAAATAATCCTTAAAAATATTTCTAACTCCAATATTTAATTTTTCATTTAAATCCTTAGGCATAAAGCTGAAAAATTTTATAAATGTATATAAATCATTTTTACCGTAACCAAATCTGTATAATTTATTTGAAATATTAGATTTATTATGAAATATTGTATTAAATCTAATATATTCCCTATAAGTAGTAAAATTATAAACCCTTCCTCCATGAGCCGTTCTATTTCTGAACTGATAAACAAGGGATATACCATCTGCAAATAAATTTTTTAATTCATTTTTTTCTTCTATTTCTCTAGTGGAAACACCAAATATTGTACTAATTACACTATTTTTTACTTCTACTTTTTGCTCCATATAAAAATAATACATATTACCAAATGTAGCCCCCTTGAAAAGTATCCATGGAGGAACATGATTATGACTTTCACGGTAATGTTTAAAAGGCTGAGAATTACCATTCTTAATCAGATTAAATTTATCTAATAAAATATCTAGATGAAATACTTTACTATTGTTCTTTATAAAGAACCTTTTTCCCTTATAATTTTCTCTTTTTAGATATTCACTTTCAATAACTCCATATTTTTTTGATATTTCATAAGCTAATACATTTTTTAATATAATTTCAAACTCTAATGTTATATTTAATACTATATCTTTTATATCACTGTCCAATTTAAACAATGAAAATAAGTGTTCAAAAGTTACCCCATCTTTGTATGTATCTGTATCTTTTAAAAGTAAATTTTTATAACCATTCACTATTTCATAATAACCGTATAGCTTTAGATTTTCTTTAGCTTTTTCTTCATTCAGTATTCTTAAATTTCTAGATTTCAATAATTCTATTTGATTATCTATATTATTAAATTTTTTCATAATCTTTTCCCCACTGATTTTAAAATGCAAAAAAGCTCCTGTATAGACAAGAGCTTTTAGGTAGGACGAACCACGTCCATTTCTTTATTATCTCCATTATATAATATATCTATACACCTGTCAACAATTCACCTTTAAAACTGAAAAATATATATCTTAATAGATTTTGATTTTAAAACTTTTCATATATATTATAATTGATTATCTTTAAAATAACTAGTAGGACATATAATCACTATCAATTTCTTTATACTTTAGTTGTAAAACTATCCACTTATATATTATAATTTTATTAGAGACAAAGGAGGATTATTCTATGAAACTTTATTTAGCTGGAGCATTATTTAATGAAGCTGAGATAGCTCAACGTTTAAAAGAAGGAAAATTATTAAAAGAAAAATTTGGAGAAAGATTATCAGTTTTTAATCCAATAGAACAGCCTTTTAATGAAGATAAACAAACTCTACCTACACCTCAAGATATTTTTAATGGTGATACTGAAGCAGTTAAAAACTGTGATATCTTCTTAGCTGATGTTACAAACGAAGATAGTGGTGTAATGGTCGAGTTAGGGATTGCTATTGCACTTAAGAAAAAGATTATCGCTATAAATTCAGATATCCGATTAAAATCTGCAAATAAATATGATATTCCAAGTTATGCGATGAATCACTATGTTCTAGGTGGAATTTTAAAACACGGAACTCTTGTTTATAGCTTTGAAGAAGCATTAAATGAACTTGATAAACTATTTTGTTTAAAAAAACACTTATAATTTATTAATAAAATAAGCGAGGTCAGCTTAAGAATTTTGATTTAAAACAATCAATTTCTAAAGCTAATCTCGCTTTTTACTTATTTAACTTTTAACTTTTTATCTTTTAACTCTAATACCACATCAGCAGCACTTGCTAATTGATTACTGTGAGTAACTACGATAACACATTTATTGTTTTCTACAGCTACCTTCTTCAAGATTTCAATTATCTCTTCTGCAGTACTTTCGTCTAAGTTTCCTGTTGGTTCATCAGCTAGAATTATAGGTGCTTCAGATACTAACGCTCTTGCTATAGCTACACGTTGTTGTTGTCCTCCAGAAAGCTTCATAACATTTCGATTAACATGTTCTTCTTCTAATCCAAGTTTTAATAGAATATCTTTACTTGCATTTTTTGAAACAAGTTTTAGATTCTCTAGCGGTGTCAGATAATCGATTAAGTTATAATTTTGGAACACTAAAGAAATATCTTTACGTCTATGTTCACTATATCCTATTTTTTCAATATTAGTATTATTAAATAATATCTCTCCACTTGAAGGACTATCTAATCCCGCTAATAACGATAGTAAAGTTGATTTCCCTGCTCCTGATTTACCTATTATCGCATAAAACTTCCCTACTTCAAAATTATAAGTAATTCCACTTAAAACTTTTGACTTACTATTATCATATAAGTAACTTACATTTTTCAATTTAAAAATCGACATTTCTTATTCCTCACTAATTAATATTCGTTAAAATTTTCTTTGGTTTCATCTTCAAGATTGGTAATAATGCTACAACTACCGAAATAATCACTATAGCTATCATAACTATAACTAGATTAACAATATCTATTCCATTAACAGAAATTTTCATTAATTCATCAGCTATTTTTTTTGGTAGATCCTCAGAAAAAATACTTCCCACATTGTTAGCTAGATACTTGATAGTTATCATCTCTATACCGAGTGCAGTTATTAGACCAAATATAGTTACCAATAATACCTCAACTATAAACTGTAACACCAGGTTTATTTTACTAGTTCCTAAAGATAGTAAAATTCCAATTTCGTATATTCTTTCACGAACCCAAAACATTAATATTAATGATAGTATAACTACTCCAACTACAACACTACCTATTCTTATCATATTAGTTATTTTCGTTATACTTTCTACTGATGATGTAATAAGCTCATAATTCTTATTCGATTTAGAGACCATTAAGTTATTTATTCCTAAATTCTCAACAGCTTTAATTACGTCGTCTAACTTAGTTGGATCTTCAACTCCATATTCTACTGAAGTTACTTTATTATTAGCTATTAAATTTGATAATTCTTGACTTGATTTATAATCACTATAAACTGTATTTTCAATGAAATCTGAGCTTAGGCCATTAAAGGTGTTAGTCTTTTCACCAGAGTATATTCCAACTATTTCAAACTCTAATGATTTACCTTCTTGTGATAATTTAATTCTATCTCCCAAATTAACATTATTTAATTCGGCAAATTTTTCGTGAATCATGATTTTATTCTTATCATTTTCCTCAATATGTCTTCCCTTTTCCAATTTTAAAACTTCACTCTTAAAATCAATATTACTTTTAGAAGCAGTAATACCATTCAACATTACTAAATTACTATTGTTTTTTATTTCATCATTTAAAGTAATATTTTGATTCTCCTGAACTACCTTTTTCCCTTCAACAGTAACTGGTTTAGAAAATATATAATTCTTTGTAGTTATTCCTTTTAATTCTTCAATTCTTTTCAAAGTATCCTTTTCTATTTCTTTATTGGATTTATCCGCACTTTCAATATTAAATCCAAAATTAATATCTTTATATAAATTTTTAGAAATATTATTTACAGTTGTATTCAAAACACTACCACTTAATAAGAAAAATGATATTAGTGTCACTATTAAAAACAAAATACTACTTCTTACTTTTTTTCTAATAATATAAAGATATGCCCTATTAAAAATACTCATCGGTTTCTCCTTACATTAATTAATATCAGATAATAAATCTTTAGGTTTTCTATAAGCTAATCTGCTAGAAGCAATTCCTACAGCAATGACAATTATTGCAACACCAACAAGTACCACTGTTAGCATATTATCCATACTAACACTTACATCTAAGGCAGTAATAATTTTATTTGCACCCTCTACTTCAGCATTAGCCCCTAGATTAACTCCATTAGCTTGATTTGAAATAGTTTTACTTACAGATTTAATAGATTGTTGCAGTATCTGATTCCCGATATTTTGGCTAATTGCACTTCCAATGAAATATGAAGTGATGAAACTTGGAATACTAATTAATAGAACCTCAAGTATAAATTGACCGATGATACTTGCTTTAGTCGTACCAATCGCTAAACTTACACCTATTTCTCTTCTTCTACTATTTATCCATAAGAATAATATTAGAGACAGAATTACTATACTAAAGATTATTGTACTTATGAATACACCATTAGTTAGACTATAAATTGTATCTAATGACTGTTGAAGAGCTGGGAAGTTTTGATTACTTTTAACTAACATATATTGTTTCCAATTAATAGGAAGCTTTTTAGCATCATTTATTATACTATCAACTTTATCTTTACCATCTACAAGGAATGTTGCATCTTGATAAATTTCTTTACCATCTTCATAGTTGTATAAAGTTTTTGTTGTTTGAGTGTCAGCTATAAAAATATTATCATAAAGTTCCATATGACTAGAAGTAGCACCTTTGTTCTGACCTCCAAAAATACCAACTACAGTAACTTCAACCTCTTTATCAGATTTCTTCTCATTATCTGCGTCATTTGGATTACCTTTTAATTTAATCTTATCTCCGACTTTAACTTTATTCTTCTTAGCAAAACCTTCATGAATTAAAACAGAATTTTTATCGTTATCAGTTAAATGACGTCCTTCTTGTAATTTTAACGTCTCTGCAGAGAATCTATCATCTAATGAAGAATCATTAGTTCCAGTTACAATAACAGTTTTAGAGAAAAGTTGTCTTTGCTTGTTGTTTTTCTCTTCTTGCTGATGATTCGCAAGTTTTAAAGGCTCTAAGTTAACTAGATCCGCACTTACGTTCATTCTTTTAACATATTTCTTCACACCTGGAAGATTTTTTATCTTCTCAATATCCTCTCCTATTAAGTTACCTGCTCCCCTAGCAGTACCTTGATTGGTCCTTCTATTTATCTCCATAGAAAAACTACTCGTTATATTTTGAAAAGTTTCTTTTGATAAAGCATCAGTAGATTTTTTAATTGATATAGTACTTAAAATTAATGATGACATAGTAGCTAATATTAGAAAAATAACTAATGATTTAAAACTTTTTCTGGTTATATATAACCATGCCTTTTTTAGAATTGACATTCTTTACACCTCTTTTATTTAATTTTTGTAAATAGTATTAATAACTATTATCATTCTATAATTATATGATAACGTTTTTACTTAAAATATAATTTATATTATTTAATTAAATTGTAAAACGTTTTAATTAATAATACAAATAAAAAATCCAAAACAGTAAAGAATAATCTCTTTCCATTTTGAATTTATTTATTATAAATTATTAAAACAAGTATTTGGTTCCCTAAAACTCAAAATCAATACCTGTTTTGTTACGTTCATAGAACATTTTCACCAATCTATCCCTTGTCAAACTATCATTAAGCAAATTAGACAAAGCAATTTGAGCATCAATGTGTCTAATACACTTGTTTGCCAACTCTACACCCTCAGGTTTATTTAATTTTAGTTGAATCTGTGCTAATATGTAATTAAATGATAAAAAGTGAAACATAAAATGAGTAACATTATTATAATGTTCTTTTAACAATTCAATGGCTTTAAGACAATATTCTTCTGCTTCTTCTACAAAACCTCTTCTAGACAATAAAGCTATAGCACTATTTAGTAGTAGTAAAGATCTTTCACCTTTATCTATAGAAAACAAATTATCAGTTTTAATAGGGTTTAAATTCTCCTGAATAACTCGTCGAACAAAATCATCAGAAAATTCATCTTCCTTAATTGTTCTAAGAATAAAAATTAAAGCATATAACTCATTAACCGTATGTTTATCCAGACTCCTTAAATGCTCTAAGACAATTTTTCGGTTATCTCGAATAATCTGAGGTCCGTCTGTTTCTCCTATAACACTAAGACATTGTTCAATATACAGCCTAGTCGCTATTGAGACTTCTTCATTTTTAAGTGTCTTAATAGCTAACGATTTAATTGCTGTAAAGGTACCAAGAGCCTCTAATCTCCTCGCTTCTGTTAAAAATCCTGACTGATCTATTTCTACAAGAGGTAGATACTCTGAAAAATAATCCTGATAACAAATCCCTATATTTCTTAATAATTGCTCAAAAACCTCTAACGACACACTTGTCTCATCCGCTTCAAATCTAATCAATGTTCTAGCAGATATAGCAGAACCTGCAGCATCTTTCAACTTAATTCCACGTTCTTCTCTAATCTGTTTAAATATCTTCCCATGCATATTTCTTTCATCCATTTAAGTGTCCGCCTCCTAAATAAATCATATGTTAATTATATCATATATTACATAATTAATGTAGTAAACTAACACTTTTTTTCATTTTAATGTAAATATATCATAAAAAATAAAAAGAGTAACTGACAACACAACACAATTACTCTTTTTTCCCGCCTATATTATTTTCCGTTAATAATACTTGTTTATAAACTTCAAAATTAATACTTTTCTCATCATTTTTTTACTTAATATTATTTATTTAGATACATAATACTTTTTTCTCCAACTTTGTTAAACTTCACTTTCTTTTTCTATAACATTTATCATAACTATTTTCCCTAGAATATCTATGTCAACGAAAAAAACAACCAAAAGTGTCAACATGATACTTCATCTTTTTTTATAGTAAATAATAAGTACGGACTCCTATAGACAATTACTAATATATCACTATATAACTTTATATTAATAAAATATGTTGTAATTGTCACTTTCCATTCACTTTTCGCTGTTTTACACTCAAAAAGTGTCAACGGTGACACATGTTAAATATTAACACTAAGTTTTATTACAATTCTATTCATTTAATTACACAAAACCTACAAAATTAAACTTATTTAAATATTATCTATAACAATATAATAACATTCAAATATTAATATTAACACATCAAATTTTATAAACTGTAGATTTACTATTTTTATTTTAACATCCATAAGTATAAAATAAATTAACACTTAAAATTGAAATTTGTATTAATATAACAATTTAATCAAAGCGCATTATCAATCTAAATTATTATCATTTAGTAATTTTAAGATATTTAAAAGCCTAAGCTAAAAATATTATAACTTAGACTTTTAAAATATATTAAATTATTTTTCTTTTCTTTGACGTAATCTCGCTGCTACAGCTAGTCCTACTAATCCTGCTACAGTAGCTATTCCTGTTTGACTTTCACCTGTATTAGGTAAAGTTTTTAATCCATTTGAATTAGCACTTGAACGTTGTAAGACAGATTGGTTATTTGATGAACCTGGAGCTTTGTCTTCTGGATTTTCTCCCAGATTTTCACCTAGTTTTCCGCCTGGCTTTCGGTCTCCTGGCACTTCAGGTGATATTTTTTTTAATTTCTCTAATTCATTTCTTAAATCTTCATAACATTTATGTGCTACGTCTAACTTTTCTTTTATTTTCAATAATTTATCATTCTCTAATGATAATATATTTTTTTCATCTGAATATTCTTTCTCTAGATGCTTCACTTCTTCCTCTATTTTTTTTAAGTTTTCAGAAGCATTCTCTAAAGATAACTTATATTTCTTAGTTTCTAATAACTTCTGTATTATAGAATCTAAGTCTTTTCTTTCTTGTTCTAATTTATTTTTTTCACTAGATAGTTTATTCTTTAAAGCAACCAACTTAGCTTCTTCTTTATTTTGAATTTCTTGAACTTCTTTTAATTCGTCTATTTTTTTGTCTAATTCTTTTATCAATATAGTGATTTCTTGAAGTTTTTGCTCATTTTGTTTAGTTAGTTTTTCTACTAATTCTTTAGATTGATTTAAATTTTCTTCAGATTTACTTAGAATATTTTTATTTTTTATTAAATCTTCATTTAATCAGTTAAGTTTTTTAGTTTGACTTTCTTCAAGTTCTAACTGTTTTTTATTAAATTCATTTAATTTATTTAGAGCCTCATCTCGCTTAAGATTTCTATGCCTTACTGTTTCATTCCACACATATCTAAACGTAGTTTTCGGTAAGAATTTCACCCTTTTTCCATTATAATAAAATTCTGAACGTTCTTTATCTCCATCTTTGTTTTCAGCTCTTGCTAAATCATATGAACTATCTGGATTATAATAATATTTCTTACCATTAAAAGTATAACTTCCTCTTTCAGAAGGATTAATTTCAGATGGAAGTGTTCCATAAATTCTTTTATCATTATCTGATACAAATGTTAGTATTCCAAATCCTTTAGTTGCTGATACAGCAAATCCAGTTCCTGATGCGGCTAATAAAGGTACTCTATGTCCGTAGTTAAATATATTCACCCCATTTGGAGTCTCAGTACCATAGCCACTTGCATTACTATAGTCATTAAAATATTGAAGGAGCTCCCTATATGCTATTTGTTTTTCATCCAATATTGATTTTTCTGGTAAAGCACCTTGTGAGGCGTTTTCCGTCTCATGTTTAAGTGAAAAATCACTTGCTTTCAATACCGTATCATGACTCAATTCATTATTTTTTGCCATTTCATCAGTTCTAGCTTTTGCCCATTTTAAAGCTTTTTCCGTTACTTCAGGAACTGGAATATCAATACCATTTATACGACGTAATTCTACAAGATATTCTCTTATATATTCTGAAACTTTTTTATAATCTATTATATGAGGATTATTCAAATCTTTCTCAGATTTCACAACAATAGTTTCAGTTTTTTCACCATTAAAATCTACATTTTCATTTGCAACTCGATATAGTTTCTTACCACTCTCACTTATCCAAGACGAATTTCCAGGAGATAACGGCCTAGATATAGAATCATAATCAGATACTTTATATTCTTTTATTTGATGCTCTACATTTTCAATTATATATTCAGTCCCTGCATTATTTAGTTCCTCTTCTAATTTATTTCTAGTTATTTTTCCATTCTCAACAAGATCTTTCTTTTCTTTCTCTCCGTTAACTATTTCTTTTGAAATACCATCTATATTTTTCTTTGTATTTTCTATATCATTTTTTAATTTTTCTATATTTAATTTTTCTTTATCTAATTGAGAGTACACAGTACCTGATTTTGTATTTTCTACTTTTTCTTTTACAACATCTACAAGATTTTGCTTAATTTTTGTATTTTCTTTAGATAAATCTACTACTTTCTCTTGATTTTCTATTTCCTTCTCTACATTCAGTACACTTGATTTACTACCCTCTATTTTCTTTTCAAGTATTAGTTTAGTATTATCTAAACTTTTAATTTTTTCTTCAGTATTTTTTATATTTTGAGGATTAGCTTCTTCTTTAATTTTTTTAGCTAACTCAAGATCTTTCTTTTTAGCTTCAAACTCTTCAGCTTTATTAGTATAATCTTTATTTTTCTCCTCAACTAATTTTTTCTGATTTTCAAAATCTACTTTTATCTTGTCAAAATTTTCTCTAGCTTTATTTACTTTCTCTTCAGTTATAAGGGTATTCTCAGTTTTAACACAACACTCATGACCTGATTTATTTTGAACATTCTCTGCATATGCATCTGTTGAATTTAATGACACTCCTCCTACTATAGTTAATCCTAACAACACTGAAGCTGTACCTATTTTATTTTTTCTCAAAGAAAATCTTTGCTTTCTTTTTATCATAATATAATTCCTCCGTAAACAATATATAAATAATAATTTTATAAAGATAATTTTAACATAGACTATCGATATTCATATAAATCATGAAAAAATAGTCACATTACCCTTAAAATATGCAATTTTCTTTAGTATTTACTACTCATATATGCCAAAACTGTCTTATAAATTTATATCATAAATTTTCTTAAACAAAATTTTAACAATAAAAAAAGAAACTAATTCACTAACTAGTGAACTAATTTCTCTAACAATTACATAAATTATTAAAATTCAATATCAAGACCCGTCTTATTTACTTTACAATAAGCTTCATAAGTTATATCCCTCACCTGTCTGTAATAAGGATCACCAGTAATCTCCGCAATAATATCTTCATATTTCAGAATCTTATTCGCTAGTAAAACACCTTCTTCCTTATTTTGTTTTAAATATATTGAAGCCAATATTGCAACAATTTCCTTAGAAAAAGCAGCTCTATTTAATAACAGTGGATTTTCATTAAATAGTTTAAGTGTCTCTTTACATCTCTTCTCGGCTAACTCATAATAACCAACTCTAGCTAAAAACGATAACGCTATTTTTAACAAATCACAATATACAGCACTCATATATTTACTTAAATAATTCTTTACCGGAATATTTTTAAAACAATCTTTAATGATTCTTTCAATATATTCTACTGAATATTCGTCTTTCGACGCTGAATATATCAATATTATCAATCCATAAATTTCATCAAACCCCAATTTATTCAGTGAATCAATTCTATTCTTTATTAATCTTCTATTCTCTTCAAATAATTCTTTATCCTCTTTCCAAAGAATATTATTTAAATAAATCAATATAGTTAATCTTTTACTAAAATCGATATCTTTTTTCTTCAGTTCTTTTTTACATTCATTCACTAGCTTTGACGAAGAACCTGACTGCAACAGCTTCTGCAGTTTATTAGCAAAATCCGTAGTTTCGGTGTCTATATTATCGTAATAAAACGTTAAATAATCTAAATGATTAATATTTAAATTTTCTAATAACTTTTCGAATGTAGCTATAGATATACTTGTTTCATCCGCCTCAAAACGCATTAATGTTCTCGTAGAGATAACATCACCTGCGATGTCTTTTAACTTATATTCTCTTTCTTCTCTTAGTTTTTTAAAAATACTTCCATGCAAATTCTTCTCATCCATTCCTTATCTCCTAAACTTTAATATTAAAAATAATTTATAACTATTTTCTTTTATTAATATGCAAATCACTATTAAAATAATTTTTTCTATTATATTTTATCACTAAATTAATTCTCATTTTAATTAAGTGACAATTTCGTCATATTAAAATATTTTTTCTCTATATCTTTAAAAATAACTACTCTATGTGACATTTTCGTCACCTGGTTTTCCTCTTATTTTAGTCTAGTTTTTACAAAAATAAACTTCGAGGTATAATACAATTACCTCGAAGTCTACTTATCATTTCATTTTATTTTAATTCCATAAATCTTCTAGTAAGTGAGTTTGTGTTCTATCTGGTCCAGTAGAGAAGACAGAGATTTTAACACCTACTAATTCTTCGATTTTTTCTAGATATTTTCTTGCGTTATCAGGAAGCTCATCAAGTGATGTTACACCTGTGATATCTTCATCGAATCCTGGTAGTGTTTCATAGATTGGTTTACAATCTTTTATGATATTTTCATTAGCTGGATATTCAGTTAAGATTTCACCTTTATAGTCATATGCTGTACAAATTTTAATTTCTTTAAGTCCTGTAAGAACATCTAGACAGTTAACTGACAGATTAGTCATTCCAGATACACGAGCTGAGTGACGCATTACTACTGTATCGAACCATCCAATACGTCGTGGACGTTTAGTAACTGTTCCGTACTCATGACCAACTTCACGAATTGTGTCTCCGATTTCATCGAATAATTCTGTTGGGAATGGACCATCTCCCACACGTGAAGTATAAGCTTTTGAAATACCTAATACTTTAAGACCATTCGTTGGAACGAATCCGTTACCTACAGTGATTCCTCCTGCTGATGGATTAGATGATGTAACATATGGATATGTACCGTGATCGATGTCTAACATCACACCTTGTGCACCTTCGAATAAGATATTTTTGTTTTCATTTTGTGCATCTTCTAATACTTTAGAAGTATCAGTAACATATTGAGCTAATTGTTTTCCATATTCGAAGTACTCATTGAAGATTTCTTCTACTGTGAACCCTTCAGTTTCATAGATTTTTTCGAATAGTTCATTTTTTTCTTTCAGATTTTGTTCTAATTTTTTCTTGAATAGATCAGCATCTAATAAATCAGCGATACGGATACCACAACGTTTGTATTTATCTACATAACATGGTCCGATACCTTTTTTAGTAGTACCAATTTTGTTTTCTCCACGACGAGCTTCTTCAACCTCATCAAGTTTTAAGTGGTATGGTAATACTACGTGTGCTCTATTAGAGATTCTTAATCCATTACAAGTAACTCCACTTTCTTTAAGTCTATCGATCTCACCACAAATCCATTTAGGATCAACTACAAGTCCATTACCGATAATTGAAAGTTTTTCTTCGTTAAAAATTCCAGATGGGATTAATTGAAGTTTGTAAGTTTTCCCATCAAACTTAATAGTATGTCCTGCGTTGTTACCCCCTTGATAACGAGCAATTACATCAGCACGTTCTGCTAAAAAATCGGTAATTTTACCTTTACCTTCATCTCCCCATTGTGAACCTACTACTACGATTATTGACATAAATTACGCCTCCTGAAAGCAATTATTTTTCCATTAATAATTATATCACAAATACAGACGTTTACAACCATTTTTTTATAAAAAACTCAAAATTATCGGACAATTTAATCTATTTTCACAGTTTATACACTTTTATGCGTTTTCATTAAAAACTATTACCAATAACTTTCTTTTTAGAAAAACTTCAAAGTGAATTTAACATTTAACGTATAACAAAAATCTCAGAGTTTTTTCAAACTGAGCTTAATTTAGCATATGACAAAAATTTATAAATAAAGAGGAGATTATCAAATCGAATCTCCTCTTTACGTTATTATATTATTTTTTTAGTTTTCGTTTAGATAACATCGTTATTGCGACAAGTAACATTCCACCTAATACTCCACTTTCTACAGGTGTTTCTCCTGTATTAGGTAGTTTTTCAACTTGTGCTTTCTTAGACGCAGTAGTCTCATTTCGGCTTTCAGTATTTTGAGATTGATTAACATCGACAGTTTCTTGTTTTTTGTTGTCAAGATTCTCTAATTCAACTTTTTGATAAATATAGATTTTATTCCCTTCGACATCCACTTCTTCTTTTCCTGTGTATTTATAGCCTTTTAGTTCTTTTGGCTTTTCAGAAATTGCTAAAACTTCTAAAATATTATCTTCTTCATCTTTTAAAAGGGCTACTTTTAGTTCAGATAATTCTTCTTTAACTACTGATATTTCCGCATTTACTCCGCCTGCGAATGCTTTGGGTTCTTCTGTCACTATTGATTCCGATGGATTTACTCCACCCTCGAATGCTTTAGGTTCTTCTGTAACTACTGATTCCGATGGATTTACTCCACCCTCGAATGCTTTTAATTCTACTGTCGGTACCTTTTCATCAGATTTAGAAGTCACTACTTTCGATTTATCTTTTTCGTAAATATAGATTTTATTCCCTTCGACATCTACTTCTTCTTTTCCTGTATATTTATAGCCTTTTAATTCTTTTGGCTTTTCAGAAATTGCTAAAACTTCTAAAATATTATCTTCTTCATCTTTTAAAAGGGCTACTTTTAGTTCAGGTAATTCTTCTGTAACTACTGATTCTGATGGATTCACTCCTCCGGCGAATGCTTTAAGTTCTACTGTCGGTACTTTTTCATCAGATTTAGATGTTACAACATCATGAGAAATCTCTTCTTCTCTTTTTGTTTGTGTTATATTTCCTGTTTTTTCATCAACTATATATACAGTTGTAACTTTTACCTTTTTCCCATCTTCTAGTTGAACTACTTCTACCTTATCTTTCGCCGCAACTTTCACTACTGTCTCTGTTGCGTCTTTTACTTCTGGAGTTCCTACTCGTTCTACTACTTCTCCTGTTTTCGGATTTACTTCGTACATTATTATTATTTTTCTTGTTCCTTTTTCTCCAAGAATAGTAATATTTTTTTGTCCTTTTTCTCTCGTACTATCTTTTTCATATCTTATTGGACTTGGTATTTCTGTAACTTCTACCTTGTCCTTCGCGGCAACTTTTACTACTGTTTCTGTTGCATTTTTCACTTCTGGAGTTCCTACTCGTTCTGTTACTTCTCCAGTTTTTGGATTTACTTCGTACGTTGTCGTTACTTTTCTTGTTCCTTTTTGTCCAGGAATAGTAATATTTTTTTGTCCTTTTTCTCTCGTACTATCTTTTTCGTATCTTACCGGACTTGGTATTTCTGTAACTTCTACCTTATCCTTTGCCGGAACTTTTATTATTGTATCAGTTGCTTTCTTTTCTGTTTTTTCTACAGTTTCACTTATTGTTCCATCTTTTTCATTAAGTATATATTTTATAACTTCTTTTTCATAACCATTAGAACCTTCTATACGCTCGTTAGCTAGTCCTCTTACTTTTTCTTTATCTGCAACATATACTGTTTTTGACAGAATTTCCTTTGTATTTTCTACAGACTTAACCCCTACTTTAACTACCTCATCAACAGCTGGTTCTTTAGTTTCTTTATCTAATGTTAAATTCCCATCTTCATCCTTGATATAAGTCGTTTTACTTACTCCGTCAATACCCTTTTTAATTACAGATTTTTTCCCTTTAGTTAGTTCTTTATCTGCTACATATTTTGTATTGAAAGGAATTTTTTCTTCTTTTTCGACTATTGATTCAATTTTATATAATCCTGTTTTTATTTCAAAATCTTCTTTAGTAGCGATATCTATTTTTTTCTCAAATAATATATTTCCATCAACAGATAATCTTATTTTATCTTCAGTTCCTATTTTTTTAATTCTATCACTGAACCATTGTTTTAATTTAGAATCATCTTTTAAATCCTTTAACTCAAACTCAGCAACATCGCCGTAATCTACATTCTTCTCTTCTCTATACACTGGTTCTTTCGGTTTACCATCAATATAAGATTTTACCCAATCGAGTTGTTCTTTAGAAAAGACTAATCCACCACTTCTTTCCCCAACGACACCATTTTGATGCACTCCGATAATTTCACCCTTATCATTATAAAGTCCACCACCTGATGCACCTGGTTTAGTACCAGTATATCCAATTCCCGTTAAACCCGCACCACGGTCTACTACATCAGTAACTTTAGTATCAATAACTGGCTTTAATTTACCATCAGGGAAACCATAAACTGATACTTTATCACCGCTGTTTACAACAGATACATCTTTTTTTACAGTAGCAGGAGTAACATTATCCACAACCTCTTTAAACTTAACTAAAGCAAGGTCATGCGTAAATCCAACAACTGAATCATCTTTTTTCCAATAATGAATATCAGAATCTGTAAAGAATACCTTTTTACCATTCGGAAGTACTGCGTAATATTTCTTATCATTATTGCCAGTGGCTTTTTCTGTTACCTTACCATTCTCAAACTTCAAGAAGTTATGAGCAACTGTAAGTAATAAATCTTTTTCAATTAATGTACCAGATCCTGTACCATCAGGAGTCACTACAATCGCTGTTGCGTCGAAATTACGAAGTCCATTCGGTGCATTCTTCACCTCATCACTTGGTTTAGGAAGCGTAACATCACCAGATGTATCAACTTGTCCAGGTTGTGTTCTGACGAAGTTCTCTGCTTTAATAACAGCATCAATATATGTATTTCCCAATGATAATTTACTTACAAAATCTTTAGACCAATTTTCATTAAATTTCTTATTGATCGTCTCTCCATCAATAGATACAATTATGGCGTTAGGATTTTTACCAAAGAGATCTTTATTTTCCTTATCTTGTTTAAAGTCGTAATTAACCGCAGAACCTACGTTACCTTGCGCAACAACTCTTTCTACTAACTTTTCTCCAGCTTCATTCTTAATTCTAAGTACTACTTTACCTTTTTCTGTACCCGATAGTAATCTTCCACGACCGTTACTATCAAATGAATATCTAGCACCATCTATTTCACGCTCTGTACTTACTAACGCCCTATGGTTGTCATCATAATAATATTTATCACTACCACTAACAAACCAACCTTTGATACCATGTTCTTCTATCATTTTATTTATCCAAGATCTATGTTTATCAGTGAAAAATAAACCTCCACCATGCTGCTCAGCATCAGTTCCTGCATCAGTATTTGTACCATGTTGATGAATACCTACAACTTCGCCTTTATCATTAAAAATTGGACCTCCTGAGAATCCACCTAACGCACTCGTATTATAAGTACCGTCACCAGTAGTTGTATTCAGGCTTGATAGTGTTCCCGAAATTTTATACATTTTACCATCTTTTAATCTTGTTTTCGTTGCTTCCGATAATCTTTTCGAAGAGAAATCATTTGGATAACCTACTAAAGTAATATTATCACCTTGATTAGCGACACCAATTTCACGTGGTTTGTCTTCACCGTTTGTCATCGCCTCTACAGGATGTTCTGTCACTACAGCTGCTAAATCATTTTCATAAGATTTAGCAAATTCTTTTTGATTATAGTAATAAATATTTCCTTTTGGTATGATATCGCTAGTTCCATTCGCTGGTGTATTGTTACGTTTTTCCGTATCAGAGTTCATAACAACATAGCTTTGAGCACTATTACCTCCTCGAACATAACCTGAACCAGAAGCTTTGTCTTTATCTAAATAATTGTGAGCAACTGTCACCATAACATTTGGTGCGACAAATACCCCACTACCTGAAGCTACCTGTTTTGATCCATTACTGTCAAAACTAGTATACGTCATGGCAACACCACTAGTCTCTTTATTATGAACATCTGCATCCACAATATCAGCCCCACCATTTACTACTGCAGCATGAGCTTCTTTATTTATTATTTGACTATTATCCATTGCAGAGTATGTTAACACTCCACAAAAACTTATACAACCAATTAGACCATATTTTTTAGTTTTTCTGAAAAAACCGTAAGTTTTCTCGTTTCTTATCATTTACATTTCCTCCTATTTTAATTCATCTGCAATCTTAATGAAATTCTTATTAACTTAAACATAAAATACCCTAATTTCATCGTTTAAATATATTTTGTCAACTATATTATAACCCAAATAGAAATTAAGTCCACACTTATTTTTTATTTTTTACATTTACATTAGTTACTCATACATACAAGAACTAAATTTAGCTTTAATTTCAACAAATAATAGAAAGCTCAAAGGTCCTAAAATTTAACGAAAGTAATATGAAAACTCAGAGACGCAGTAGTTTATTAGATATCGATTGTAAACTAAAAAATAATTCGAGGCAGGGATTTACCTTACCTCGAACTATTATCTAACTCTTTATTTTAATCTGTCGTATATTTTATATTAGAAGATTCCGATGATTGTTTCTGTTTCTTCATCTATATCGATATTTAATGCACTTGGTACTTTTGGAAGTCCTGGCATTGTTAAAACTTTGTTCGCATAAGCTACTACGAATCCTGCACCACTACGTAATTTAACATCGTTGATAGTAATGTTAAATCCTGTAGGGCGCCCTTTGATCTTCGCATTATCCGTTAATGAAGCTGGTGTTTTAGCCATACATACTGGTAGATTCTTGAATCCAAGTCTTTCGATTCTTTCGATCTCAGTTTTAACTTCATCAGAGAAGTTAACTCCATCAGCTCCGTAAATTTCACGACATACTGTTTCGATTTTTTCAGTAATTGAAGCTTCGTCTTTGTATAATAATTGTAGTTCTTTGTCATTTCCTTCTACAGCTTTTACTACTTTCTCTGCTAGGTCTACTCCTCCAAGACCACCTTTTTCCCATACTTCTGTGCGTGAGAATTCTACACCTTGTTCTTTAGCCCAGTTTTCTAAGAATGCTAATTCTTTTTCTGTATCAGTAACAAAGACATTTAGAGCCACTACTATAGGTAAGTTAAATTTACGTAAGTTTTCGATGTGTTTTTCTAAGTTTTGAACACCTTTAGCCAATGCTTCTAAGTTTTCTTCTTTTAGATCTTTTTCTTCAATGTCTCCGTGTAGTTTTAATGCTTTAACAGTAGCAACTACTACAGCAGCTTTTGGTTTAAGACCTGCTTTACGACATTTAATATTTAAGAATTTCTCAGCTCCTAAGTCAGCTCCGAATCCTGCTTCTGTAATTACATAATCAGCAAATTTTAAAGCTGTTTTTGTAGCTAAGATCGAGTTACATCCGTGCGCAATATTTGCGAATGGTCCTCCGTGAATAATCGCTGGGTTGTTCTCTAATGTTTGAACAATATTTGGTTTAATAGCATCTTTTAATAATGAAGTTATAACACCTTCAATTTTCAAATCTTTTAGGTAAACTGGTTCACCTTTTTTATTATAAGCTACAAGGATATTACTTAATTTTTCTTTAAGATCAGCAATTCCTTCTGACAGACATAAGATAGCCATTACTTCACTAGCTACAGTAATATCAAATCCATCAAGACGCTCTAGGTCAGTCCCTGCATTAACTTTTATATGACGTAAATCACGTGCATTCATATCCATTACACGGTTAAAGACGATTTTATCTATTTCTAATTCGTTTCCTTGGAATACGTGGTTATTTACTAATACTGCGATTGCATTGTGAGCTGTAGTAATAGCGTGCATATCTCCAGTAAAGTGAAGGTTAATATCTTCCATCGGTACTACTTGTGCATATCCTCCACCAGCTGCTCCACCTTTTCTTCCTAATACTGGACCTAACGATGGTTCACGTAGCGCTACACAAGATTTTTTCCCGATTCTATTTAATCCATCAGATAAACCGATAGTTACAGTGCTTTTCCCTTCTCCACTTGATGTTGGGTTAATAGATGTAACTAATACTAGTTTTGCATCATCTTTAATATCTTTTTTAATATTTTTTGTTTGGATTTTTGCTTTGTGATTTCCGTATAATATTAAATCTTCTTCTTTTATTCCTAATTTACCTGCTACTTCAGCAATATGTTTCTTTTCACATTCGTTTGAAATTTGAAAGTCTGACTTCATTTAATCTACCTCTTTTCTTTGGGCTTTATTTTTTATTTTAATCTTCCAGTCCTGGAATACGTTTGTATATTTTGTCAATATTTACAAGGTGTACATTTAGATCGAAACAACTATCCAATACTTCTTTAGATACTGTATTTTTAATAGTTTCATTTTCTTCAAGTAGTTGTCTAAACGGAATGCCTTCAAACCATGATTTCATCGCTAATGGTTGTACTAAATCGTAAGCTTCTTCACGTGAGAATGAATATTTTTCAATAAGATTACTCATAGTTCTTTGAGCGAATATTACACCATTAGTAGCGTAAATATTTTTAATCATGTTATCTGTAAATACTGTTAGATTTTTCACAACATTAGTAAATCTATTTAACATATAATCTAATAATGTTGTTGCATCATTACTCAGGATTCTTTCTGCACTTGAGTGAGAAATATCGCGTTCATGCCATAGCGGAATATTTTCATAAGCTGCAAACATATATCCACGCATAATTCTAGCACAGCCTGCCATGTTTTCACTTGAGATTGGGTTACGTTTGTGAGGCATAGCACTTGAACCTTTTTGATTTTTTGAAAAGAATTCTTCTGCTTCTCTTACTTCTGTACGTTGTAGGTGACGAATCTCCACCCCAATTTTTTCGATTGAACTTGCGATTAACGCTAAAGTTGCATAGTAATCTGCGTGTCTGTCACGTTGTAAAGTTTGTGTAGAAATATTACTTGATTCAATTCCTAATTTTTTACAAACATAGTCTTGAACTTCTGGTGGAGTATTTGAGAATGTACCTACTGCACCAGAAATTTTACCTACTTCAATAATTTTTCTTACTTCATTGAAACGTTTGATATGACGGTTAAATTCATCATAATAAAGCGCAAATTTCAATCCAAAACTACTAATATCAGCATGCACTCCGTGAGTACGTCCGATACAAGGTGTGAATTTATATTGTAACGCTTTTTCTTTTAATACTTCTTGGAAATTTAATAAATCTTTGTATAGAATATCATTAGCTTGTTTATATAAATAACCATAAGCAGTATCAACAACATCAGTAGATGTTAATCCGTAGTGCACCCATTTTTTCTCATCACCTAAGTAACCAGAAACGTTACGTGTGAATGCTACTATGTCATGTTTTGTTTCTTTTTCTAATTCTAAAATTCCTGGTAGGTCAAATTTTGCATTAGCGAATAATCTTTCAACATCTTCTTTTGGTACAACACCTAATGTACTCCAAGCTTCTGTCGCATAAAGTTCTACTTCTAAATATGCTTTAAAACGATTCTCATCGCTAAAGATATTACGCATTTCTTCTCTACTATATCTTTCAATCATTGCAATAATCTCCTGATGTTTTTTAATTAAATCGATCTATCTAAAAATTCTATAAAGACAAATGACCGATGTCTTTTCTGTAAAATAGTTCTTCACAATCTATTTTTACTATCTCATTATACACTTTTTTATATGCTTCTTGCAAGCTCTTTCCTTGTGCACAGACTAATAATACACGACCACCATTAATTACTATATCATCACCTACACGCTTAGTTCTCATATGCAATACTGGTGTAGTGACTTTATCCAAGCCATGTATTACAGCCCCTTTTTCACTTTTTTCTGGATATCCTTTCGCTGCCATTACAACACCTATAAAGGCATCTTTGCTCCATGATAATTTTACTTCTTTACCATCAATAATATTATTAGCTATTTCATATAAACTACTTTCTAATGATAAAAGTAATATCTCGCTCTCAGGATCTCCAAAACGAACATTAAATTCAATAGTTTTTACACCGTCATAACATTTCATAAGTCCAGCATATAATATACCATAAAAAGGCATTCCCTCATCACTCATGGCATCAACCATCGGTTGAACAACATTCCTAACACCTTCATCAATATCATCTTGAGTGATTTTCTTAAGTGGAAGATACGCTCCCATACCACCTGTGTTTAAACCTTCATCGTTATCAAACGCTCGTTTGTGATCTTGTGCAATTTCCATTGGATATACTTTTCTATCAGAAACAAAACACATAAGTGAAAATTCTTCACCTTGAAGAAACTCTTCGATAACGACACTAGAACCTGCCTTATTGAATTTAGCATTACACATCATTTCTTTAAGTTCATCTTGTGCTTCTTCTAAAGTGTTTGCAATAATTACTCCTTTACCCGCAGCTAATCCGTCTGCCTTGAGAACTATCGGAGCTTTTTGTTTGCTTAAATACTCTTTTGCCAGTTCATAATCATTAAAACTTTCATATTTAGCTGTTGGAATATTGTATTTTCTCATCATCATTTTTGAGAATACTTTGCTTCCTTCTAATTGCGCTGCAAGTTTAGATGGTCCAAAAGCACGAACACCTACTTTTTGTAGTTCATCTACTAAACCATTAACTAATGGCACTTCAGGTCCAACAAAAACAAGTTCGATATCATTTGTTTTTGCGTAGCTTGGTATTTGGTCTTCAGTTAATGCTACGCATACTCCAAATTCTTCAACTGCAGGATTAATTCCTGCCATATGTACTTCGTGACCTTCTTTATGGAACTTATAAGCGATAGCGTGCTCTCTACCGCCGCTTCCTACTACTAATACTTTAGCCATATTAGTGTTTAAAGTGACGTATTTTACTGAAGACCATCGCCACACCTTTCTCATTACATGCATCTATGCTTTCTTGATCACGTATAGATCCTCCCGGTTGAACTATCGCAGCAATACCGTAGTCAGCTGCAATATCAGCACTATCTCTCATCGGGAAGAATGCATCTGAAGCTAGCACTGCACCTTTTGCTCTTTCTCCTGCTTGTTCTAGAGCTATTTTACATGAACCTACTCTATTCATCTGACCAGCACCAATTCCTAGTGTTTGCCCATCTTTTACTACTACTATTGCATTTGATTTAACATGTTTAACAACTTTTAAGCCAAACTCAATATCTTTTTGTTGACTTTCATCCACTTTTTTCTCAGTTACACTTTCGTATTCATCAGCAAGTTTATCGTTAAAATCTTGTACTAAGATTCCACCACGAACACTTTTAATTTGTTGTTCATCATTATTATTTTTTTCTGATAGTTTGTAAATACGTAGATTTTTCTTCTTAGTTAGTATTTCTAAAGCTTCTTCATCATAATTTGTTGCTAGTATAATTTCTAAGAAAATACTATGCATTTTTTCAGCAGTTTCTTTATCTACTTTGCCATTTACTGCAACGATTCCTCCGAAGATAGACACAGGATCCGCTTCATAAGCTCTACTATATGCCTCAAACACAGAATTTCCTGTCGCTACACCACATGGATTCATGTGTTTAACAGCAACACATGTAATTTCTTCAAATTCAGAAAGAATATCTAAAGCTGCAGAAGCATCTTGAATATTATTGTATGACATTTCTTTACCATGAAGTTGTACAGCATTTTGCAATGCATAACTTTCGTTATTATCTTGTACGTAATGATATGCTTTTTGATGAGGGTTCTCCCCATAACGAAGACTATCTTGAAGTTTATAAGATAATGTTAATCTTTCAGGTACAAGATTATCTTTTTTATTAAAGTAATTCGCAATAGCCGCGTCATAACTTGCAGTAGTATTAAATACTTTAATCGCTAAAGCACGACGTGCTTCATAAGTAATACCACCTTGTTCAAGTTCTTCAAGAACTTTAGCATAATCATTAATGTCAGTAACTACTGCTACGTCGTTGAAGTTTTTAGCCGCACTTCTTAGCATACTAGGACCACCGATATCAATATTTTCGATAATTTCCTCTTCACTAACTCCTTCTTTTTTCACAGTAGCTTCAAAAGGATATAAATTTACACAAACTAAATCGATATACTTGATATTATTTTCAGCTACGTGTTTATTATGAAGTTCATTACCACGTTTTGATAGTAATCCTCCGTGAATTTTAGGATGAAGTGTTTTTACACGACCTTCTAGGATTTCTGGAAAATGTGTAACATCTTCGATACTAATACAGCTTACCCCATTATTTTTTAAGTGTGTATAAGTTCCACCTGTACTAATAACTTCGAAACCATGTTTTTCTAAACCTTTTGCAAATTCTACAATATTTGTTTTATCACTTACACTTATTAATGCTCTTTTAGTCATAGTGCCTCCTCAACTAACTTTAATATTACTTCTGGATATAATTTATGTTCTAGTTTATGTACTTTTTCAGTAACAGTTTCTATAGTATCATCTTCCAAAACTTCAAATGATCTTTGAGCAATTACTTCTCCACCATCAAGTTCTTCATTTACATAATGAATACTAATTCCTATTTCTTTCTCACCTGCATTGAACGCTTGTTCGATAGCATCTTTACCTTTAAATTTCGGCAATAATGATGGATGTAAATTTAGAATTGTTTTTTTATATTTTTCTAAGAAATACGGTGAAATAATTCTCATATATCCTGCTAAAAATATGTAATCTAAATCTTTAACTTTCTCAAAAATTACACTTTCATATGCTTCTTTTGACTCAAAATCTTTCGCAGAGAATATAAATACCTTAATATTTCTATCGTGTGCTTTTCTAATAACCGCTGCATCTTTTCTATCGCACACTAATAGCTCAATTGATATTTTATCTTTTAATCTTTCATCATCTGCAATTTTTTCGAAATTACTTCCTGTTCCTGATGCAAATATCGCTACTTTCTTCATACTATTTCTATTCCACTTTCCTCTGTTACTTCACCAAGGACAAACGCATTATCAATTAATGATAAAGTTTTATCTACATCTTCCTTGTTTACTATTAATGCCATACCTACACCCATATTAAAGATATGATACATTTCTTCTTCATCGATTTTACCTTTTTCTTGTAGGTACTTAAATATCTCCGGTACTTCATATGAACTTTTATCAATCTTCATACCTAAACCATCTTTTAGAGCACGAGGTAAATTCTCATGAAAACCTCCCCCAGTAATATGAGCTATCCCTGCTACTTTTACCTCTTCTAGTACTTTTAGTACTTCTTTTACATAGATTTTAGTAGGTGTTAATAAAGTTTTTCCTACTGTACTTCCGTTAAATTCTTCGTTTAAACCAATATTATTATCTTTTAAAATTTTTCTTACTAATGAGAAGCCATTAGAATGTACTCCACTTGATGGAAGTCCTATTACTACTTGACCTGCTTTTGTATTTTCTGTACTTAATAATAGTTCTTTCTCCTGAGCTCCCACACAGAATCCTGCAATATCGTATTCTCCATCTTCATAAAATCCTGCCATTTCAGCAGTCTCCCCACCGACTATCGCACAACCTGCTTGTACACAACCTTCAGCAACACCTTCAACAATTGCTTCTACTTGTTCAGGATAATTCTTACCTACCGCTAGATAATCTAGGAAAAATAATGGAATAGCACCTTGAGCTAGTATATCGTTGGCACACATCGCGACAACATCAATACCGATAGTATTATGAATATCTAATTCGAATGCAAGTTTTAATTTTGTACCTACACCGTCAGTACCACTAACTAATACAGGATTTTTAAAGTTATAACTACTAAGATCAAACGCTCCCCCAAAACCACCAATAGCTGACATCATACCAAGATTTTTAGTACGTGCTACGTGTTTTTTAATACGTTCAACACTTTCATAACCTGCTTGCAGACTTACACCACTTTCTTCATACTTTTTACTCATTACATTCTACCCCTTTCTTTTAGAAACTCTATTTGAATATCCGTCATTGAATTTACATAACTTTCTTCATAATCGTATAGTCCCGCACTATAGTCTCCGTTATAGCACTCCATACATAGTCCCGAATAAGGTGCATCATAGTTTAAACCAATAGAATCTATTAATCCTTGTTCACTTAAGAATCCTAATGAATCAGCTCCAATTATTTCACAGATTTCTTCATTTGTTTTGTTTGCTGAGATAAGTTCCTCAGTAGTAGAAATATCTATACCATAGAAACTTGGGAACATTAGCGGTGGACAAGCAATTCTTACGTGTACTTCTCTAGCCCCAGCTTCTTTTAACATCTTCACAATTCTTTTACTAGTAGTACCTCGCACTATAGAATCATCAACTAGCACTATACTCTTACCTTGAACAACACCTCTTACTGGTGAAAGTTTCATTCTTACACCTTGCTCGCGAAGTTCCTGCGTAGGTTGAATAAATGTACGTGCTACATATTGATTTTTAATTAATCCCATTTCATATGGTAGTCCACTTTCTTCAGCGTAACCACTGGCTGCTGATAAAGATGAGTTAGGTACCCCAATTACCATATCTGCATCTGGTGTAGGTTGTTCTTTAGCAAGCGTACGACCTGTTCTTTTTCTAGCACTATGAACGTTAATTCCAGCTATATTCGAGTCAGGTCTTGCGAAATATACATATTCCATCGCAGCGATAGATACTTGTGTATCTTCAGTATATTTCTCTATTCTAATACCTTTATCATTAATAGTAACTAGCTCTCCAGCACCTACATTACAAACAAACTCAGCACCTACTATATCCAGTGCGCAAGTCTCACTTGCAGCTACATATGCACCGTTTTTCATCTTACCTATCGCTAAAGGTCTAAAGCTATTTGGATCTACCGCACCGTAAAGAGTTCTTTCAGTTAATACTAGATAAGTAAATCCACCTTTTATAATGTTTAGACTTTCTTTAAGCTGTTCTTTAAAAGTTTCTTTTTTACTTCTTCTAATAAGATGAATTAATACTTCCGTATCAGAAGAAGAATGGAATATTGCACCTTGTTGTTCTAATTCTTTTCTTAAAGTTTTAGCGTTGATTAAATTACCATTGTGACAAATACCAACACTCATATCGTAAAAATGAAATAGAAATGGTTGAATATTTTGGATACTATTGCTACCGCTTGTCGCGTATCTAACATGTCCAATAGCACTATTTCCTACTAATCTTTCTAATTTTTCTTTATCACGAAATACTTCCGATACTAATCCAAGGTCACGATGCCCTCTTAATTTAGTACCTTCTTTAGAAACTATTCCAGCTCCTTCTTGCCCTCTATGTTGTAAACTATGTAAACCGAAGTACGTCACATTACTAGCTTCGGGGTGTCCCCAAATACCGAATACTCCACATTCTTCATTAAGACTACGCATTTTTTAATCTCCTTAAAACTTCTTCATAAGCTTCCATTACTGAACCTAAATCTCTTCTAAATCTATCTTTATCTAATTTTTCATTTGTATCTTTATCCCAAAGACGACATGTATCTGGAGAAATTTCATCAGCTAGAATTATTTCACCATCTTTAGTTTTTCCAAATTCAATCTTGAAATCAACAAGTACTAAGTTTGCATCTAAGTACAATTTTTGTAATAGTTCGTTGATTTTTAAAGCTTGAGTTCTGATATTTTCTAATTCTTCTTCTGTAACGATTTCTAATGCCACTGCATGATCATTATTGATTAATGGATCATTTAGTTCATCATTTTTATAACTTAGCTCAAAAACTGGTTTTTTTAATTTTTTTCCTTCTTCAAGTCCATATTTTTTCGCCATAGAACCAGCTACTATATTACGCACAATTACTTCTAAAGGAATAATAGTAACGTGCTTACAAATCTGATCTGTTTCATTAACTTTTCTAATAAAATGTGTCTTTACACCTTGTTTTTCTAAGTATTCGAAGATTAATGAAGTAATTGTATTATTGAATACTCCTTTTCCTTCAAACTCTTCTTTTTTCACACCATTAAATGCAGTAGCACTATTTTTATAATGTACATATATTTCATCATTGTTTTCACATTCGAACAGTTGTTTAGCTTTTCCTTCGTATAAAAGTTTCATTATTTTCTTCCCCCTTTGAAGTAATTCACACCATTTTTGAAAATATCTTGTTTTACTTTTATTGTATTTGTTTTATACAATGTAGCTCCGTATCTTTCGCTGTGCCCCATTTTCCCTAGAATAAGTCCATCTTCACTAACTAATCCTTCAGTAGCTAGAACTGATCCGTTAGGATTGAAACGACCATTTAATGTAGCATTACCATCGAAGTCACTATATTGGAAAGCAACAAGATGTTTAAATTTGTTAATATTAAGTCCTACAACTTTACCTTCACCATGACTGAATACTACTTCGTGTTGTTCTCCAATATTAAAATCTTGTAACCAAGGCGAGTTAGTATTAGCTACACGAGTAAAGGCTGTAGTTGAAATATGTTCATAACTATCATTTCTGTATAGTGTTAAGTCATCTTCTGCCAATTCTCTAACCTCTCCATAAGGTAATAATCCTGATTTAAGCAATGCTTGGAATCCATTACACACACCTAAGATTAATTTTTTCTGAGCAAGGTGTTTATGAATCGCATCTTTAACTTTTTCATTTTTTAAGAAGTTTACAATATATTTTGCACTTCCATCTGGTTCATCCCCACTTGAGAATCCTCCAGGGAACATAATTATATGAGATTCTTCGATAGCTTTTGTGAACTCTTCTATCGATTGTTCAATATCATTTTCACGTGTATTTCTAATAACTACTGTAATCGGTGTAGCACCCGCTTCTAAGAAGGCTTTTTCACTATCATATTCACAGTTTGTACCAGGGAATACTGGAATAACTACTTTTACATTTTCTACGTATTCTGGATAATATTTTTTCTCTTTATATTCTATATGAAGATTTTCAACATTACCTTTATCTTCATTTTGATATAACGGATAAACTTTATTTAGTGTTTTTGTGTATGCTTCGTAAATATCTTTATGCATAAACACTTCGTTGTTAATTATAATTCTTTCACTAACTTTTCCTAATTTTTCAAACGGTAGTTCTACCGTTGCTTCTACTACAAGAGACGCTGGATCAAAGTTAAGAATGTTTTCTTTTTCAACTTCAAAACCTAGATCATTACCAAGTGACATTTTTACTAATGAAGCGGCAATACTTCCTTCTTCTTGTACATATGCAGATACTATCTTGCCTTCTTTAATATACTTATGAACAAGTTCGTAATTTTCTAATGTTTTCTTAATATCTGGATATCCTTTTTCATCTTTTTCTACAGGAACATAGTATAAACTATTGCCAACTTGTTTAAGTTCAGGAGTTATTACATCAGATATTTTTACAGGTGTACAAGCAAATGAAATTAATGTCTCAACTACATTTAAATCGTTGAAAGTACCTGACATACTATCCTTACCACCGATACTTGGTCTACCAATTTCTTTTTGAGCGTAAATACTTCCTAATAAACTTTGAGTAACTTTACCCCATTTAGTACTATCAGTACCTAATTTTTCGAAGTATTCTTGGAATGAGAAGTACAAGCTATCTTTATTTCCACCGACTGCGTAAACTTTTGCTACTGATTCTAACACCGCATAAATAGATGATAGGAATGGTGAGTAATATGAAATTTTTGGAATAAATCCATAAGTCAAGATTGTTGCAGTATCACTTGTTGTATGTAATGTTGGTAAGGCTTGTACACTTGCTTGAACTGGTGTAAGTTTATGTTTACCAGCAAAAGGCATAAGAACTGTAGTAACCCCAATTGAAGAGTCGAACTTTTGTGCTAGACCTTTTTGACAAGTTACATTTAACTCACCTAATTCGCTTAAGATATTTTCACGAGTTACTTCTTTATTTAGGAATGGATTAGCGCCAGTATTATCTTTCATCGTAACTGATGATTTTTGACGAACACCACTTGTTTCTAAGAAATCAGCACTCATATCAACAACTTTCTCATCATTATAATACATCTCTAATCTGCGTCTATTCGTCACATTAGCAACATGAGAATATTCGATATTTTCTTTCTCACATTCACGAACAAAAGCCTCGTAATCTTTTTTATCAATAGCTACTGCCATACGTTCTTGTGATTCACTAGTAGCAAGTTCTGTCGCATTTAAGCCTTGATATTTAGTAAGAACTTTTTCTAAATGAATTTCTATACCATCAGAAAGTTCCCCGATAGCTACACAAACACCACCTGCACCGAAGTCATTACATTTTTTAATAAGTCTTGTAACTTCCGGTTTTCTAAATAAACGCTGTAACTTACGTTCTTCTGGCGCATTACCTTTTTGAACTTGGCTAGACATCGTATTTAATGAATCGTTCGTATGTTCTACACTAGAACCACTCGCACCTTGAATACCATCACGACCAGTTCTACCACCTATCATTACAACGATATCACCATCGACAAGAGTTTCACGTTTATAGTCTCCATCTTTAACAGCTCCGACTACAGCACCAACTTCCATATGTTTAGCTACGTAACTATCATCATATAATTCGCGAACAAAAGTAGTCGCAAGTCCAATTTGGTTACCGTATGATGAGTTACCATGTGCAGTTCCTTTAGCTATATCTACTTGAGGAAGTTTATGTTTTAAAGTCTCTTCACGTTTTTGAAGTACATTCCCACTTCCTGAAATACGCATAGCTTGATATACATAACTACGTCCTGATAGCGGATCTCTAATAGCTCCCCCTATACAAGTACTTGCTCCTCCGAATGGTTCGATTTCACTTGGGTGGTTATGAGTTTCATTTTTAAATTGAATTAACCAACGTTCTTTCTCACCATTATTTTCTATAGTAGTAAAGAATGAACATGCATTAATTTCTTCACTTACTTCAATATTTTCATCTTTTAATACTTTTACATGATATTTACCGATAATACTCGCCATATCCATAAGCGTAATAGGTTTATCATTACGATCAAGTTCACTACGGACATTTAAGTAATAATCAAATGCATCTTGCATCTCTTTTTGGAAAAGTTCTGACTCTATTTTAACTTCATCTAATACCGTTTCAAATGTAGTGTGTCGGCAGTGGTCACTCCAGTAACAGTCTAATACATAGATTTCAGTTTCAGTTGGTACACGACCTTCTTTTTTGAAGTAATCTTGAATAAATACTAAGTCTTCAATATTCATTGCTAGAGAAAATTCTTTTTTAAGACCAAGTAACGCATTTTTGTCAAACTCTAAAAATCCAGCTAAATCTTTTAGTGGTTTCGGAGTAGAATCTAATGTAAAGTCAAGAATTGATAAATCTTTTTTACGAGCTTCTATAGGATTTACTAAATAACTTTCAACAAGTTCTAGTTGTTCATCTGTTAGTTTCTTATCAAAAAGAACTAGCTTACCACTTCGTACAGTTGCTTTACTCTTAGAGTTAAGCAATCTTATGCTTTCTTTTGCGCTGTCAGCTCTTTGATCATATTGAGCAGGTAGGACTTCATAAGCAAAGTACTTCCCATCGTTAAGCTCAATATCTTCAAACACTTCATCAACAACAATCTCAGAAAACACAGAAGTTTTAGCTAGTTCATAAGTTTCTTCATCAATATTAAAGACATCATAAATTACATACAATTCTACAGAGTCAAGACCTAGATTAAACTCTAAGTTCAAGTTATCTCGTAATTGTAATTCTTCCTTGTTGTATCCATTACGTTTCTTTACAAAAATTCGTTTATTAGTCATGTTTTCCTCCTAAAATTACATCACCGTAAAAATTAATATGTCCTATTTTTCTATCTTGGCGTGGTTCTTTTTCATATAAGTGTAAGTATCCACCATTGTTTTTATATACATCTATAAAATACTCTAAGTCTTGACCTAGGATATTATAAAGGGTAGTTTCTTTATTATCTATCTTACCAACTTTCAAGCCACATATAGCTTCAATATGAGCTCTAAATTGACTCTTAGTTGCACTCTGCATCGTTATATGTCCTGAATTGTGAACTCGTGGTGCTATTTCATTAAAAATGACCTTACCTTCACTTATAAAGAACTCAACTGTAAGTACTCCATAATAGTCAAAATTACTAAGAATTCTTTTCGTGTACTCAATCGCAAGAGATTCTTGGTCTTTAGTAGCTGTAGTAGGAACTTTGGAGCGATACAAGATATTATTTTTATGTTCATTTTCTACTACTGCAACGATAATTACCTCATTTTTATCTTTAACAGCCACCACCGAAATTTCTTTATCAAGTTTAACGAACTCCTCTAGTAATGTATGTGGTTCTACTTCTTCAGTAGAAGTTATTTTTTTCTGTCCTTTTCCATCATAACCAAAACGTACAGTTTTCATTAAATACGGTTTAGTTATCTCTACATTTGTATCTTCTTCAACATATATATAATCTACTGTTGGAATATCCAGTTTTCTAGCGAATTCTTTTTCATAATATCTATGTTGGGTAGTTCTTAACACTTCTGCACTTTGGACTATGTTATACTTTTTCTCTAGTTTTTCTAAAGAAGCGGCATCTATATTCTCAAATTCAAATGTAATAACATCACAAGCTGAACATAACTTTTCAACACTTTCGAAATCATTAAACTCCGCTTGAATAAAGACATCGCTAAATACCTTAGCACAACAGCTATCACTAGGATCTAGAACAGCAATTTTATAGCCCATCTCCTTGGCACTCATTGCGAGCATTCTTCCTAGTTGACCACCACCTATTATTCCAATAGTTTTTCCTGGTAAAATTGTCTTAATCATAGTTTCATCTCTTCCAATACTATTCTTTCTTGTTCTTTTTTGAATTGTTCGTACTTATCAGCATACTTCTCATTAGTAATCCCTAGTATTGATAAGGCACTAATAGCCGCATTTTTTGCTCCGGCTACTCCTATTGCCATAGTTAAAACCGGTACACCGGCTGGCATCTGAACTATCGAATACAATGAATCAACTCCACTAAGAACACTTGATTTAATAGGAACACCAATAACCGGTAATGTCGTCATAGAAGCAACCATACCCGGAAGATGTGCCGCTCCTCCCGCCGCCGCTATTATAAGAGAATAACCGTTACTCTTAGCATTTCTTGAGAATTCTACTAAAAGATCAGGTGTTCTATGTGCACTTACTACTTTTTTATCAAAAGGAATTTCAAATTCTTCTAACAACTTACAAGTTTCTTCCATCGTCGTATAATCCGACTTCGAACCCATAATCACCGCAATTTTCATACTTTAAGCTCCTTTTTTATTTTAAATGTACGTTTTTTTATGGTTTATTTGAACAAAACATTTTTATCGTACGTCTACTCTTCAAATTATACTACTTGTTTAAATATTTATCAAGTAGTATCTAAAGAAAAATCGGATATTTTTTATTTTTTATAAACAAAATTAAAGATTTTATGAACTTTTAACCTATTTACATATTAAAATTGGTTATTTGCACAAGAAAATACAGACATTTAATTTTAAAGCACTCTAGAGACTTGATATACTTGACTTTTACAAAATACTCTCCGAAAAACCTATTTTTCGTGAAGATCATTTTAGAAACTGTAAAGCAAAATAAGAATAGTTTGAGATAAAATGAATAAGATGAATAATCTTGTACAAAAAGATTTACATATGTTAAAATATATATTGTTAGGAGGTAAACTCATGAGTTCGAAAGAATTAATAAAACAGCTTAATAAATTAGGTTGGCAAGAAGTTCGAATTAAAGGTAGTCACCACCAATTTAAGCACCCTAACAAAGATTATCTTATAACTGTACCGCACCCAAAGAGAGATTTACCTATAGGGACGGCACAAAAGATATTAAAACAAGCGGGCTTGAAATAAAGTCCCTTGGTTTTAGGAGGTTAACCACATGAAATATATGTATTATGCAGTGTTTACACAAGAAAAAGATTATATAGATATAACATTCCCAGATTTAAAAGGTTGTATTACTTTTGGTGATAATTTAGAAGAAGCTTTATACATGAGTAAAGACGCTCTAGAGGGTTATTTATTAGTATTAGAAGATGAAAAAATGAGTATACCAAAACCAAGTACATATCAAGAGTTACAATCTAAATTAAACGACAATCAACAGTTACAATTAATTAATGTTGATACTGATTTCATTAGACGTAGAGAAGAAAACAAAGCAGTAAATAAAATGGTTACTTTACCAAAATGGTTAGTAGACTTAGGAAAAGAGAAAAAAATTAACTTTTCACAAGTATTACAGCAAGCCTTAAAAAATGAATTGGGAGTATAACAAAGTTAAAAAGGCAGTGGAATAAATCCACTGTTTTTATTTTATTTTAATAGGCTCTTTGTCAAATTCGGGGCATGGAGAAAAATAGGAAATGAAATCTAGGCAGCATTGTGCTGCTTAGATTTTTTTCTTACTTTCACTAAGTTTAACATTATTTTTATATTCAGAAACAAATAATCTAGACATAATTAAAATACGTAATCTGAAGCTGCTAAAGCTAGAATATCCATAAGATACTCTCTTTAGTAGTTTTATTTTATTATTAAATCCTTCTAATGGGCCATTAGAATACACATATTTAACAGAATTAAGCATATATTCTTTGTGCTTTTTCATAGTATTTATAGCTTTAGCTACACCTTTAGATACTCCTTTAGTATCCATATCTATATATTTCTCTAATTCTACAGAATCTTTAGCCTTAATAGCTTCTCTTATCTCATGAACTCTCTCATAACTAGCTGTAAATTCAGCATCTATAGCTAATATATAATCTAATACCTCTTTTCTAGTTACATAGCGTTTAAAGCTTCTAGAATAGAATGTCTTTGTTGAATTTACTTTATCTCTATCTTCTAATATTACTTTCCAGAAGTTCTTTAGAATAGTGTAAGTAGAGCCTTTTTTATTCTTATATTGATTCATTAGTTTTACTCTAGCTTTATTTAATTCTCTATTAATATTTTGTATCATATGGAATCTATCTATTATTATCTCAGCGTTAGGAAACATCTCTCTAATCATATTCATATAAGGAGGATAAATATCTATACAGATCGTTTTTACTTTCTTTCTTACTTTTCTTGAATATCTCATAAAGTATTGTTTTAATATATGTTGCGTTCTTCCATCTACAATATCTATAAAGTCATGTGTTTTAGCATCTAAGAATACAAAACTCATTCCATTTTTACTATCTTTAGTTGATTTTATCTCATCAAAACATAGGTGCTCTGGTAAGCTTGAATGAGTCTTAACTTCTACAGCCTCTCTACATGAGTTCATTACTCTTACTACTGTAGATACTGATACATTACTTAATTCAGCTATATCTTTAAAAGATAATGTTTTAGATAGATTCTTCATAATATGGAATATAAGATTTTTAGATATACTACAGTGTTTTTGTACAAATGATGTTTCAGCACAAAACTTAGAATTACATTCTTTACATTTAAAGCGCTGTTTGTTTAATCTTAGATATGTAGGGCATTCTGACATCTTTAATAGAGTTACTTTTAACGGATCTGTGAATCCATTTTTAACTATATTATTTTCTTCTTTCTTACAACCACAGTTCGGACAACACTTTGGATTGTATGATAAAGTTCCATGAAATATGAATGTATCTTGACCATCCACATTAATTAAATCAAGTTTATCCTCCATAGTTATATTTTGGTCTTTTATTAATAGTAAATTTGTGATAAAATTAGACATGACAAATATCCTTTCTTAGTTAATTATTTTTGTACACCTTAATTATATTGGATATTTGTCTTTTTGCATATAAAAATTGAAATCCGGGGCTGGAATTTTTCCATGCCCCGGATTTAGTATACAACCTTCTTTTTTAAAAATGAAAGTACTTTAGGTCTAGATTATTTATTTTTAGGCTGTTATGATGTAGAATAGAATTAAGAGATGAAAATTAGTAAATTTTGTGAGGTTTATTTATGAGAGTTGAAATAGTTTCTGTTGGAACAGAATTATTATTAGGTGATATAGTAAATACTAATACTGCATATTTATCAAAAGAACTAGCGGCACTTGGCTTAGCAGTCTTTAGGCAAACTACAGTAGGGGACAATCGAGAAAGGTTACTTAAAACTTTAGATATTGCATTTTCAGAAAATGATACGGTTATAATTACTGGTGGCTTGGGACCTACTGATGATGATATAACTAAAGAATGTGCAGCAGAATTTTTTGGAAGGGATTTTTATTTTCATGAATATTCATGGGTGAAAATTCTTGAGAGATTGACAAGATCTGGTAGAAATGTAATTACAGAAAACAATAAAAAACAAGCTATGATTCCTGAAGGAGCTATAGTGTTAGAAAACTTCTGTGGTACAGCTCCAGGGATAATAATTGAAGAAAATAATAAACGTATTATCTTAATGCCTGGGCCCCCAAGAGAAATGCGTGATATGTTTGAGAAAAGTGTTAAACCTTACTTAGAAAAATACAGTAAGAAACAATTTCTTTCAAAATACGTAAGATTCTATGGTATTGGCGAATCACTTTTAGAAACAAAAATAAAAGATATAATGGATAGTCAGACTAATCCTACTCTAGCATTATATGCGAAAACTGGTGAGGTACTATTAAGAATAACTGCAAGTGCTAAAGATAAAAATGAATGTGAGGACATGATAAATCGTCAACTGGAAGAAATAGAGAGTAGAGAAGGGGTAGGAGAATATATTTATTTAGTTGGAGATGAAGACGTTTCTAGTTCACAAACTGAATTAAATAGTGCGGTAGCTAATCTTCTTATTGAGAATAATTATACAATTTCTATTGCGGAATCTCTTACTGGTGGAAAAATAGCAGAAATGCTAGTAGAAAAAAGTGGAATTTCAAATTCATTACTAGAAGGAGTAGTATGTTATTCAAATAAATCTAAGATTTTGACATTAGGAGTAAAAGAAGAAACTTTAGAAAAATTTGGTGCAGTTAGTGAAGAGGTTGCTCGAGAGATGGTCTTAGGAGTAGCGAAAAGACTAAATAGTGATTTTGCTATTGCTACAACTGGAATAGCTGGACCAAATAGTGATGAAAGTGGAAAACCTGTAGGATTGGTTTATATAGCTGTATATGCTCAAGGAGATATTACTGTAAAAGAGTGTTTATTCGTTGGAGATAGGGAGTTAATCCGCTATAGAGCAAGCGTAGAAGCACTTGATGAGGTAAGAAAAAATATTTTGAAAAAACTATAGTTTTTGCTTGAAAAAAGTTAAACTATTATGTATAATTATGATAATAAAAAAAGATATTTAAGGAGATTTTTATGTATACAATGAACTTATCTAGTTTGGAGTCGCCGGATCCCAGGTACGGGCAAGATGATGAATATTCCCAGGACTTCAATACTGAAATAGACTATGAAGATGAAATTTTATCAGATTATGCTGATGAAAGTTATAATGAAGTAGAGTTCTCTACTCCAGAGGAGGAGTTTTTAGATTACTCTAATGAAATGTTCCTATATAAGGAGTATTCGTACGATTTTGCGGATGATTACGAATATGATGAAGTTAGTATATCTAATGATCAAATAATGTTAGAAAATATAAGTGAAGCTTAAAATAACATTAATAAAATATAGACCTATAAGTGATACACTTATAGGTCAATTTTATGGTATTTAAACCTATACAGAAATGAAAAGTATTTTAATGCTATGTTGGTAATATTTAGTTTTATTTTAACGATATTCTATATAATTGTTATTATAGAATATGGTATAATAGATATTAATAAGAAAGGAGGAGAAATGTTGAAATATTGTAAATTTATAAGTTCTGGACTGCTGTGTTTTAGCTTAATTACAGTCACAAGTTCGGAGACAAAAGCAGATTATTTTACAGATTACAATACAACTGTAATGGATACAGTACTAAGGGATAATATATTTAATTTTGATTTATTCTCTAGAAGTAGAAGTTACTCTCTTCCTGTTATAAAAAACAATCTAATTCATAGTAATATGGAAGAATTGGAGTATAGTGCAGAATTATTAAGTTATAAAAAGAATTCTTATAATTATCTAATTTTTTACTCTCTTGATAACAATAATATTCCGAATGAATTGTTCAGAGTACAGATGAAAAAAAGTGGAACTGGAAAAATAATTGATAAAAGTCTATTAAAACTTTTTGTACCCAATAGTAGAATAATAATGAATGTTATGAGTTATGATATGGATAACAGAGGAAATATAGAGAATCTTGAATATTCTAAATCAAGTCAAATATATTTTACAAAAAAAAATGTTAATCTAGTAGTAAAAGAAGGTAAAAAAGAGGTAGTAAATAGAACAATTGAATTAAGAAATTCTCCTAAGGATGATAAGGTCTCAGTTTTACCATACGAAGTGGAACAGTATTATCGACCTGACAAATATTATAGTTATACAAAAGCTAAAATATTGGTTGATGGTAAGGAAACAAGTTCGGAGAATATAGAAGTTCCATATTTATCGAAAAAAATAGAAGTGCAATTAACTCAGGATAAAGATTACTGGAATAATGTAAAAATAGAATATCCTTCGGAATTCAAGAAAAATAATAAAGAGTTTTTAATCAAACAGGGGGTATTGTTTGGTAACTTCATTAAAGAAAATGAAATTAAAGATATAGCGGGTAATGGTTCAAGTTATGATTTTTCTGGTTATTATCTTGATGACAAGGAAATTTCAAATTCTCAAGTATTAGGAAATAATATAAAAATTAAAGCGAAATATAATACAAAGATATTATTAGATAACGGCGTTACTAAAAAAGAAGTGACGTTGTTAACTGGTCAAAAACTAAGCGAAATAGATACTAAGTTCTTTGATAAAGAAAAATATCATGTTGATAGCTATACTATTATAGATGCAAGAGATAATTCTAAAATTAATGAAATCAAGGATTTATCTGAAGTTAGTGTCGACAATAGTATAATAGTAAAAGCAAATTATAAAGAAAATACTAATACTATTAAAATTCGACAAGATGATTACAATAAACGTTTTGGTAAGGTTGATGATAGTATAAAGGACAAGGATATAGAGTGGCCTGAAACCAAAAAAATAGGGGATTTACTAGCAGAACTTCGTAAAAAAATTAAACCAAATTCAGGATATGAAGTACTATTCAGATCTAATAAAAAAGTAATTAGTGATGATGATTATATTAAAGCAGAGACAGTTTTAGAGATTTACTTTAAAAAAGTGGATAGTGAGTGGGTGACTGTTAAGTTTGTAGGACGAGGCATTGATAAATTCTTGTCTGATGGTCAAGAGGTACTAGTAGGCTCTAGAATAGATAGTATGATTAATTTACCAACGGCAACTGGAGTTACAGAGCAAGAGTTCTTAGGTTGGCAAGCAAATAGCGATTATTTAATAGCTGGTGAAAACTCAGAAAATATCAGAGTTTCTAAAAACAAGCTATTGCAAACGAATGAATTAGGTGCTGTAGTTACAGAAAAAGGAAAAGATATTGAATTTACTGCAGTATATAGAAAGTTATTCAATGTAGAATTTGAAAAGACTTTTGAAGGAAATATTAATCTTTCCAAAGGAACATCTAATGTTTTAAGAGTTGATGAATTTAATAGTATTGGAGATGCTACAAAAAATAATAAAATAATAGTAGCACCTAAATCAGGTTACACATTATCTCATTTTATTGCAAATAAAACGGTAAAAGTGAATATGGATAAAGGGACAAAAGAGATTTTTGTAGGTCAAAAAATCGAAGAAAATGATCTTTATAATATCGTTCCTACATCAGATTTAAAAATAACTCCAGTGTTTAAATTAAGTGTAATTCCATCAACACTAGAAGAAATGATAGAAAATAATAAGATAAAAACTGTTGATGATGCATTAGATTTAAAATTTGAATCAACAGAAAATATTAAAAAGATATTAGGACCACTTTATTATTTAAGGTAGTGTAAAAAGGCTTAGCAAAATGCTGAGCCTTTTTTATAGTTTTATTAGATTTTCTCTAAAAATTGTTCTACTTCTTTTTGTGTCTTTGCAAGTCTTGATACGAAACGACTAACTTCAACATTATTTTTGTAACCTACAAAAGATGGAATACCAAAAATATCAAGGGCTTGTGCTATTTCTGGAAAATCATCGCGATTAACGTAGACAAATTTTATTTCAGGAAACTTGTTCATCGTATCTTCTAAATAACGATCAAGCATGATACAATCAGGACACCATGTTGCAGAAAATACAAAAACTATTTTTTCATTTTCCTCTTTCAAAGTTTTAAATTGTTCTATAGAGTCTAATTTTTCTATATAGTTAAACATATAATCACCTCATTTATGGAAAAATTATATCATAAAAAGGAGTATTTATCATTAACAATGCTTTAATGGTTTAAATAAAATTTATTGAAAATCTATGATAATAAAATGATTTTCAATTTTTGATTACAAATGTAAGCATATCTATTGAATTAAATTACTAAATGTTGCATAATATGAAATATAGAGATTAAGTTTAACTTATGAAAAGTTAAGGAAATACTAATCTTTAGTTGATAAAAGCTATACTATATTATAGAGGTGAAAACATGGCAAAACATTATGATTATATTGCAATTGGTGGGGGAAGCGGTGGAATAGCTTCAATTAACCGAGCTGCAATGTACGGTGTAAAAGGATTGTTAATCGAAGGTAATGAATTAGGAGGAACATGTGTAAACGTTGGATGTGTTCCTAAAAAAGTTATGTGGCATGCGTCACAAATATCTGAAAGTTTAAAACTATATGCAAATGATTATGGATTTAATTTTGGAGATGTAGAATTTGATTTCTCAAAATTAGTAGGTAATCGTTCTGCATATATTGATAGAATTCATGGTTCTTATGAACGTGGATTAAACAATAATAAAGTAGATCTAGTAAGAGGATATGCTAAATTTGTAAATAAAAATACGGTTGAAGTTAATGGTGAACAATATACAGCTGATCACATACTAATAGCAACTGGTGGACAACCAACTATCCCTAATGTTGAAGGAGCTGAGTTTGGTGTTACTTCTAATGAAGTATTCGCACTTAAACAATTACCAAAACGTATCGCTGTAGTTGGTGCAGGATATATCGCAGTTGAACTTGCTGGGGTATTCAACGGATTAGGTGTTGATACTCATCTGTTTGTGCGTCGCGATCGTCCATTAAGAACTTTTGACAAAGATATAGTAGATACTTTAGTAAAAGTTATTAATGAAGAAGGTCCAACGCTTCATACAAATGCTATTCCTAAAAAAGTTGTGAAAAATGATGATGACAGTGTTACTTTAGTGCTTGAAGATGGACGTGAAACTACAGTTGATCTTTTAATCTGGGCAATCGGTAGAAAACCATTATCTGAAAATCTTAACTTAGAAGCTGCAGGTGTGGAAGTAGATGAACGTGGATTTATTCCAACAGATAAATACCAAAACACTAATGTAGAAGGAATTTATGCAGTTGGTGATGTAACAGGGCGACTTGCCTTAACTCCAGTTGCTGTTGCGGCAGGACGTAGATTATCAGAAAGATTATTTAATAATAAACCTGAAGAGCACTTAGATTACACTAATGTTGCTACAGTAGTATTCTCACACCCAGCGATTGGTTCTATTGGATACACAGAAGAACAAGCTATCAAAGAGTTCGGTGAAGAAAATATTAAAGTTTATAAATCATCATTTACTCCAATGTATTCTGCAATAACTAGTCACAGACAACCATGCTTTATGAAACTTGTAACTTATGGTAAAGATGAGAAAGTTATTGGATTACACGGAATCGGATATGGTGTAGATGAAATGATTCAAGGATTTGCTGTAGCTATTAAAATGGGAGCAACAAAACGTGATTTCGATAACACAGTAGCGATTCACCCAACTGGTTCTGAAGAATTCGTAACAATGAGATAATTTTATAAAAAATGATTGACCTTTTTCTAGGTCAATCATTTTTTTCTTGACATTCTATTTTTATAGGAGTATTCTGAACTGAGGAGGGGATAATAATGAAAAAAATTTTAAAAACAATAATTATTGGAATATTAACTGTGTCGATTGCAACAGGTTGTGTGAGATTCAGTAAAGAGGATAAAGAAACTAATGCTCCAAAAGAATCTTCTTATAAAGTCTTTAGTGAATGGATTGGGAAGAAAGGGATAGATAGTATTAAAATTAACACATCGAAAAACAATGTCAAAATTTATTATCACGATAATGAGACGGTTTTAATACAAGGAAGATACAAAGGAAATTATAAGTATTTTATAGAAAATAATTTATTAAATATTACTGCTTTTGCAGAGGAATTAGGTGATAATAGCCTTAATGTATATCTTCCTAATAAAGTATATAAAAATATAAGTCTGGAAAACAGAGATGCAACTTCTAAAATATTTGTAAATGTAGAAAATTTAATCATTAGTAGTAATGATGAGGTTGTAGTTGAAGAAGCTGAGATAGGTAGTCTTAAAATTGCTACTGATAATAAAAAGGTACAGATTATAAAGGATACTATAAATAAAGCGATTATTGAAACTAAAAATAATACAAAAATTATAGTAGACCAAACAAAGGTAAATTCTATGAATTTAACCACAGAATCTGGAGATATTTTCGCAAAAATTAAAGGAAATAAACAAGATTATCAAATTAATTATAGTAAAAATACAGATGATTCTAAAGATAAACAAATAACAACAGTTTCAGGTAAAGGAAAAATTGAAATTAGTTTCATTTAGAATAGAAAAATAGTAAAAAAAAAGAGATGGATTTTAATATGTCCATCTCTTTAGTTTTAAAATTTCCCATTTTTTATGAAATTTTCTAGTTTTCTTCTATCTTTATCACTCATTCGAATATGTCTATTTTTTAATTCTCGTGAATTATGTTTTCTAGTCATTTTAGAAACGCTTTGTTTCCTATCTTTTAACTCTTTGATAAACATATGACAGTCTCTTAGAATAGCTCCGTACCCAAGAGTAGTATCGCGTTCATCGTTATCATCACTCACAACTATGATATCCACAAAGTGATCGATTCTTAATTCACGAGTTTTTCTTTCTATCCATTGATCAGCACGTTCTCCAGTTTTTGTATAAACAATACTGATTGGCGGTTCTTCTTTTATATATTCTTTTGCACGAGTTAGATAGGCATCGAATACACAGTAGACGATGTAATTATTTCCTCCTGCATATTCACGTAACATATCGATTAAAATATCACGTTCAGTAGGGAAGGTAGAGCTTTTTATTAAGTTATATTCTTTCATACGAAAAAGTAGATTATAACCATCAATAAATAAATATTGTTTTTTCATAAAAAGTCCTCCTTTGTAAATTTAATTAATTATTTTCCTCATATCTACATGCTCAATACCCGCATCTAAATATATTTTATCATTAACTCTGTTGTAACCTAATGATTCATAGAATTTTTCAGCTTGAATTTGAGCACTAAGTTCTATAGTTACTTCTCTTTTTAAAATGTTTCTGGCAGTAGTTTCGCAGCCAATGATAAGCTTGCGACCGATACCTTTTCCACGGTTATCTTTATCTATAGCAACACGTCCAATGTGAATAATGTCTTTATCGAGATCTATAAGACGTGCGACTCCTATAAGTTTTTCACCATCAAAGTATCCAATATGAACAGTGTTCTTACTATGATCTTTTTCATCAAGTTCAAGTTCCACTGGAACTTTTTGTTCTTTAACGAATACTTTAATACGAAGAGCAAAACCAAGGTTAAGCTCTTCTTTAGATTCTAATATTTTAATCATTAGATTTTATTCTTTCATACATAATAATTCCAGCAGCTACAGAAGCATTTAAGCTTTGTATTTTTCCTAACATTGGCAGGTGATATAGGAAGTCACATTCATTAGTAACAACTTTGCTCATTCCTTCACCTTCATTACCGATTACAATAGCTAGTGGTACATCTTTTGCAATTTTTGTATAATCTTCAGAACGTTCTGCTAGTGTAGTTCCCGCAATCCAGAATCCTTTTTCTTTTAACTTTTTAATAGCATCAGTTAAATTTGATACACGAATAACAGGCATGTGTTCAATTGCCCCAGCAGATGCTTTAACTGCAGTTTGGTTAACTACAGCAGCACGACGTTTAGGGATAATTATAGCTTTAACACCACTAGCCTCAGCAGTTCTAATAATTGCTCCAAGATTGTGTGGATCTTCAATATGATCTAAAATCAAAAGTGTAGTATCCTTATTAATTTCTAGATTATTTACTACTTCATCAAGTTCAAAGTAAGAATATGGTGCTACATAGGCGATAACCCCTTGGTGACGTTCAGTAGTAGAATTATCTAATTTACGCTTTGGAACTTCTTGACAAATGATCTTTTTCTCATTTGCTATGGCAAAAATAGATTTTAATCTTCCTTTTTCAATACCTTCTTGGAATAAAATTTTATTAATTTCGCGTCCTGATTTTATTGCTTCAAGTATAGCATTACGTCCAGCAATTACTTCTTTATCTAAATCAACCTCAGGAGTTTGGACTTGAGGTTTTTGTTCTTTGTTTTTTAGTCTTAATTCTTTATAGTGTTTATTGTTTTTCTTCATATAATTTTATTATGTAGTTAAACATTTCCTCCAATCTTTCAAAGTTTTTTTCTAAATATAAATAACCGAATACAGCCTCTAAACCAGTGGCTAGTTTATATTCCATAATACTTGCGTTTTTTGCTTTAGAGTTGTTTTTTTGATTTTTTGCACGGTTATAAATTTTTTCTTCTTGTTCTGTTAATATACTATTATTTAGTATGTTTTCCATAAAACTTGCTTGTGCTCTTGCTGATACAATTGTAGATACAGTTTTATGAAGATTATTTATTTTCCCCAAGTGATTTTTCATAACGTATTCTCTACTCATAATATCATAGATGCTGTCTCCGATATAGGCAAGGGTTAAAGCTTGCATTTGGTTTGGGTTAGCGAAGTTTTTTTCAGTAAATTTAAAAGTTATATTTTTTTCCATCGTACACCTTGTTTAGTATCTTCTAGGATAATTCCTTGTTCTTTTAAGTCATCTCGAATTTTATCGGCTAAAGCGAAATCACGGTTTTTACGAGCTGCTTCACGTTCAGCTATTAAGCTTTCGATATGTTCACTATTAAGAGTATTATCTTCTTTTACATTTATTCCTAGAATTGAACTATAAGTTTCAAATGCAGCGTTGATTAGCTCTAGAGTTTCTTTGTTAACAGCTTCTTTTGCTGTGTATGAATTAGATATTCTCACTATTTCATACCATGAAGAAAGTGCGTTTGCTGTGTTGAAATCATCTTGCATATATTCTTCAAATTTATTTAATTCTTCTGTAACTAATGCTACAACTTCTGTATCTAATTTTTCATCAGTCATATCATTATTTAATCTGAATTGTAAGTTTTGATAAGAAGTTTTAATTTTTTCAAAGTTTGTTTTCGCAAGTTCAATATTTTCTAATGTATAGTTAATTGGAGTTCTATAGTGAACTGTTAACATGAATAGGCGAAGTACCATTGGGTCTATTTCCGCAATAATATCTTTTACAAGGCGGAAGTTACCTAAACTTTTACTCATTTTAACATTATCAATATTAATAAAGGCATTATGCATCCAATAGTTGCTAAACGGTGCATGGTTGTGACATTCAGATTGTGCTATTTCATTTTCGTGGTGAGGGAATGTTAAGTCTTGTCCACCGGCGTGAATGTCTATTGTATCACCTAGAGTTTCTTTTGCCATTACAGAACATTCAATATGCCAACCAGGGCGACCTTCTCCAAATGGACTATCCCATTTGACTTCACCAGGTTTAGCTTTTTTCCATAATGCGAAATCTAGAGGATCTTCTTTATGTTCACCGACTTCAATACGAGCACCACTAATTAGGTCATCGATAGATTGTTTACTTAATTTTCCGTAATCTTCTTTCTTACGTGTTCTGAAATAAACATCACCATTAGCTTCGTATGCAAATCCCTCTTCAACAAGTTTTGAGATGAAGTTAATAATTTCTTGCATGTATTCAGTAACTCTAGGGTTTTTTGTTGCTCTCTTACATCCAAGTGCGTCATAGTCTTTAAAGAAAGCTGTAATGTATTTTTCAGTTAGTTCACTTGTTGAAATACCTTCTTCATTACTAGCTTTAATAATTTTATCATCAACATCTGTAAAGTTAGAGATAAAATCTACTTCATAGCCACTGTGTTCTAAATATTTGCGAACTACGTCAAAAACTATTATCGGACGTGCGTTTCCAATATGTATATAGTTATATACAGTAGGTCCACAAACGTACATTCTTACTTTGTTTTCTTCAATTGTTTTTAAAATTTCTTTTTGTTTTGTCAATGTATTATAGAGTTTAATCATAAATAGCTCCTTTTAAAAGGGAGATTCATAAATTAAAAATTAATTATTGTATAAATTAACTAATGAATGACTCCCAAATTTCTTCTATATCATAATAACTAAAAAAGTCTATTACTTAAATTTTAACACAAAATGCCTACAAAATGAATTATTTCTTAATGTTTTATAAAAGATAATCAATTTTTATTTGTTTTAAATTTATATTTGTATTAAAATATATACATGATAAAAATAAAGGATAAGGAAATCATGAAATTATCAGATACGATTTATACGACGGAGCAACATAAACAATCAAAGAATGTCTTTCTAATAATAATTGGAACAATATTATTCTCTATTTATGCTGGATTACTAATACCTGTAAATAATATTGGAGCAGGTGGTGCATTAGGGTTAAGTTTAGTAATAAACAAACTTACAGGAATAAAAATAGGTACTGTACAATTTATTTTAAATGTTCCATTATTTTATATAGGATATAGATATATTAGCCGTAAGTTCGTAATTCTTACAGGAGTAGTGATAAGTATATCGTCATTTTTAATAAATAATTTACCAAAAATTATCACACCAGTAGATTTAGGCGATTCTCTTGTTGCAGCAATTTTCTGTGGGATTATTTCTGGTCTTGCGATGTGTTGTCTATTAGTTGCGGGTGCTTCTACTGGGGGAACAGATATTACAGGTAAATTCATTTCTAAAAAGATGGATTCTAATTTACCAACTGTATTTCTTATACAAGATATTACAGTTTATACAATAGTATGGATATTTTTTGATATAAAATATGTAATGTATGCTCTAGTTATGAGTTTTGTACGTAACCAAACGATGAAAGGTGTTCAGAAATTCTTCTCAGCTTATATTCAATGTACAATTATTTGTAGTAATCCTGAAAGAATGGTTGAAGTTATAAATAATACTTTACATAGAGGATCAACAATTATGGACGTAGAAGGTGGATATTCACACGAGAAGAAACGAATGATAATTGTAGTTATTCAGCAGAATGAAATGTACCAATTACGTAAATTAGTAGCGAAAAATTGTCCTGAAGCATTTATTACGGTAAGTGCGGTAAATACCATAGTTGGGAACTTTAAAGAACATTCTTATAGACTATAAAATATATATAAAATCGGCTTAGAATTATTATTTTAAGTCGATTTTTTAGTTTGAATGTAAGTGTTATTATATTTGATATGTGGAGTACTTAGAAAGGGAAAAAAGTTGCTAATTGACCATTTTTGATATATAATATCTAGTGAAAAGAAAATTAGGAGGTAAGAAAATGAATTTAATTCCTACAGTAATAGAGCAAACTTCTCAAGGGGAACGAGCATATGATATTTATTCAAGATTATTAAAAGACAGAATCATCATTCTTGGTTCAGATGTGAATGATCAAGTAGCAAATTCAATAACAAGTCAGCTTTTATTTTTAGAAGCACAAGATAGTGAAAAAGATATTTATTTCTATATTAATTCACCAGGTGGAAGTGTAACAGCTGGTTTTGCAATTTATGATACAATGCAACATATTAAATGTGATGTTGTTACTATTTGTATGGGTATGGCAGCTAGTATGGGTGCATTCTTACTTGCTGCTGGGACTATCGGTAAACGATACGCTCTTCCAAATGCTGAAGTAATGATTCACCAACCATTAGGTGGGGCACAAGGACAAGCAACAGAAATAGAAATTGCAGCGAAACACATATTAAGAACTAGAGAAAAATTAAATAAAATTTTAGCAGATAGAACTGGTCAAACTATTAAAACTATTGAACGCGATACAGAGCGTGACAATTATTTAACAGCAGAAGAAGCGTGTGAGTATGGATTAGTAGATAAAGTAATGTATCCAGAAAATAACAAACCACAAAAAAAAGAAAGACCAAAAAAAGCTACGAAAAAAGCTGCTAAAAAGTCAGAATAAGAAAAAAAGGAATTGAGATTTGTCTCAATTCCTTTTTTATTAAATTTTCCAAACTTTACCAATAGCATTTCTAATTTCATAGTTATCCATAAAGTACTCAATATTCCCATTGAAGTTACGTTTGAACTGTAGTACACCATAGTCAGTAGCATCTTCAGAATGGAAATCTTTTGAAGTACCAAAGAAGTTGAAATATTTGAAGTTATTGTTAATTGCATATTTCATCATATGGAATAGGATTGCATATGGACCTTCATAACGGTGGAATTTTCTCATTGCCCCACTTGTGAAGTAGATTAAATCTTGACCTGTTTCAATAAAAGTTGCGCAAGAAAGGTTAATAACATTTCCATTTTCTGCTTTAAGTTCTTTTATTTTATCGATTTTTTTATACCATATTGCAATATTTTCATCAAATTCTTTTAGACGATTAGTTGCTTTTTTAGCATTCACTTTTCCTTGTTCTAATTTTTCTTTTAAATCATCACGCTCTTTTTCAAGATTTGCAATTGTGTTAGTTGTAGTTTCAACGAATTGATCACAATCAATATATGAAACAAGGTAGTGAGCTTTATCTCCGATATTATTTTTTAATGATTTGAAATAATTATTGTCTCGGATTACAAAATCAATTCTATCTTCAGTATCACGATTTATTTCATCGAAGATTTTAGCATCTTCTTCATTGAATATGTCTATTTCACGAACTTGAACTCCTTCTTTTATCGTTCTATTAATAGTATAACGAGCAATTTGTGAAATATTTTTTAATAAATTATTTTCTGTAATATTTTCGTCTAGTTTTTTAGAGAAAACACAACGAGAAGCTAGTGTAGGATTTGTAAATAAATCTTCATTCATAGCGTGATAATTTAAGTCATTTAAAATTCTATTTGTTCTAATTGCATCTTCGTTTTCTTCTATAAATTCAACATCATTATAGATTTTTTCATTTACAAATGGATTTACACGTACACATAATACTCTTAGATTTTTAGCATAGTGTTTTTTTAATTGTTCAAAGTAAAAACTAACTAATTCAGAATTTGAGTAATTCATAATAGGCCCGTGTTGAGCTGTTACTTTGTAAAAGTATTTTTTATATTGAAAGAAAATGAAAACACCATATGCTAGTATTTGATTGTTTTCTTTTACGGCTAAAATTTCAGTTTTTAAGTTGTTATTATTGGCCATAATATTATATTCTGCAGATTGAGGAAAATAATATCTATGGTTATTTTCTTTTTGAAATTGTTGAAGTTCTTCACTACTAATTTCAGTAAATATCATTTTGAAATCTCCTTTTTGGTTTGTTACTATTCAAAATTACTTATAAAATTATATAACAAAAATTAAAAAAAAAAAAGTAATATACTAATAATAAGTGATATAATTAAGTAAAGTAACTATATGGAGTAAGGTTTTAATGAGAGAATACGCAATAAGGAATGAAAAATACAAGATAAGGTATAATGATTTTGAGGGAAGTGGTACACCTATAGTAGTTATTCATGGATTAGGATGCGCTGGATCATTTGATTATGTAGAAATTTTTAATAGTGAGGAATTTAAAGGCCATAGGAGGGTACTTATAGATTTATTAGGAGCTGGATATAGTGACAAACCTCTAGATTTTTCATATGAGGTTAAAGAACATGCAAAATATCTAGCGGAGTTTTTGGAAGATTTAGGTTTGAATAAAGTTATCTTATTTGGTCATAGTTTGGGTGGTGCTATTGCTATTGAGTTATGTGCAAGGTGTAAAGACAGAATTGAGAGATTGATTTTAACAGAACCAAACTTAGATCCCTCTACAAAAGGTCAGATTAGTTGGGCGATAGCACAGTATAGGGAAGATAATTACGAAAAAAGTATTAAGACACTAATAAAATATTGTGAAAGTGGAATGAATACAATGTGGGCTGCAACATTGAAGAATTGGTTACCTAAAGCAGTTTATCAAATTTCTCGTGATGCAGTATTACAGAGAGAAAAATCATGGAGAAGTATGTTATATGAGTTTGATATCCCGAAATTTTTTATATTTGGGGAAAATAGTCTTCCGAGTGATGACCTGGAAGAATTACCTAAAAATGGTGTAAATGTAAAAACGGTAAAAAATTCAGGTCACTCAATGGCTTGGGAAAATTCAACGGATTTGATCAAGGTTATGGTCAGTTGCTTAGTGTGAATAAAGTTTGAATATGTAATTAATAAATATTTGAATATAAAAAAAGAATGTCCAGATTAATATCTGAACATTCTATTTCTATATTTTTTTGATTTTTATATTACTTACCATTAAGTAAGAGCATAACACTAATAGTATTAGTATTGCAATACTTGGTAATTTTATCGGGGCAAGTACTGCAAGGACTGTTCCGCATGTAGTAATTGGAACACCTTGATAGTATCCATTTTTCATTTTTGTTACATTAAATCTTGCTAAACGATAAGCACCACAACATACGTAAATTCCACAAAGAATAGCGACAATTACCATTAATAGAGTTGATGGCTTATCATTTGTAATAAAGATTTCAAAAACAAGCATAGCAGGTGCTACTCCAAAACTTACTACGTCACATAATGAATCTAAGTCGTGACCAATTTCAGAAACAACACCAAGTTTTCTTGCAACGATACCATCGTATCTATCTGCAAGCATGGCTAAGATAATAAAGACAGTACCCCAGATAAAATATCCATGTGATGTTGTCAGAATTGACATAAATCCACAAAAGATATTGCAAAGGGTAAGATAATTTGGTATGAAGTTTTTATTCATTTTAAAAGTCAACCTCCAATATTGATATTATAATTATAGTACAAATTTATAATAATGTCTAAGAAAATATGAAATTTATAATTATTAAGAGTTAGAAAATATTATTTACTCTGGTTGTTTATGACTTTAAAACCTGTTATAATTAGGATAAAATTGCTTTTGGAGGTGTACTGTGGAAAAGAATTACAAAAATTTAAATTTAACAAAAATCTTTAAAGAATTATTTATTATCTCTTTAGGTTGTGCTATTTATTCTTTTGCTATTATGCATTTTAATGTTCCAAATAAGTTGGCAGAAGGTGGAGGAACAGGTATATCACTGTTATTATTATATTCTATAGGTCTTCCAGTTTCTGTTGGGACAATACTAGTAAATATTCCTTTATTAATTATAGGATATAAAATGTTAGATAAAAAGACAATGTACTATACAGTGTATGGTATAGTCATGTTGACTTTTTGGATAGGGATTTTTGAGAAGTATAATATAGATATAGAGATCGGTGGGGACAGACTATTAGCTGCTGTATTTGGAGGATTACTAGCGGGACTTGGTCTTGGAATAGTTTTTCTTGCAGGAGGAACCACAGGTGGAGTAGATATAGTCGCAAAAATTGTACAACTTTATACAGGTAGTTCAATTGGAAGAATTATTCAAATTCTTGATGGTGTAATTATAGCATTAACTTTCGTAGTAGTTAAAAGTTTTCCAGCGATTTTATATACGCTTATTTATATTTTTATTTGTACTAAGGTTATAGACTATGTAGTTGAAGGTGGTGTTCCTGGAAAAGGAGTAATGATAGTTTCGTCAGAAATAGAAGCCATCACTAAGAAAATTCAAGAAGATATGAATCGTGGATTAACTTATATAAAAGGACAAGGAAGCTATTCTAAGAAAGATATGAATATAGGTTATTGTGTAGTCTCAAGAAATGAAATAGGAAAACTAAAATCTTTGGTTTATAAAATTGACCCTCGAGCATTTGTAACAATAACTGAAGTTCATGATATTATAGGAGAAGGATTCAGTTATGATCAACCGAAAAAAACAAGTTTAAGTTTTAAAAAGAATCAATAGTAGAGAATCTTAGAGGGAGTGACTTGAAAATCGTGATTTCGTAGAAATCGATTTTGTCAGGTCCTCCCGATCAAGTTATTAGATAATAATAAACCATTACGTCTATTATTTATAATATACTCTTTTTTTAAAATTTAGAACTTTTATGTCAATCTCAGATTTATATTTGAAGGAGAATATATATAATATGTTAAGGAATTATTATTTTAGATTAATAAGTGCGGTATTATTAATATCAATTTGTTGTTCATTATTTGGTCAAACGTTATTGAAGTTAATAGAATTAACTAGTAGTTATTATAAGTATTTATTGATTTTAACACCATTGATATTAATTTTTACTAAGTTTAGTAATAAATATTTACACACCAATACGATAGGCATGAAGTATTTTATTGAAGCGGCAACTGGTAAAAAAGAGAAAGTTACGTGGAAGTTCCCTTTTATTTTAACTTTGAATACTTTATTGGCTCATAGCTTCGGAGTGAGTGTAGGGCGTGAAGGCGTTGCTGTGCAGTTAGGTGGAGCTATTGGTGGGAATATTGCTCCAGACGAATTCAGTATAGAGAAGAAACAATTTTTTGTAAAGTTAGGGATGATTTGTGGGTTTGCTGGATTATTCCAAACTCCATTAGCGGCTGTAGTATTTATTTTAGAGGTTGTCAGTGACAAATTTAACTTTACAATAAATAAAATTTATGAGTATGTAACATATATTGTTGCAGCGTATATAAGTGCATTTGTATCACATAAAGTAGGTTTGGAAAAGTTCTTTGTAGCTATAGATATAAGAGAGCTTAATATAAATTTAGAATTTATTTCTAAATTTATATTAGTTGGAGTAGTTTTTGTTTTTGTAGGAATTTTATTTGTTCTGCTTCAAAGAAAAACAAAAGAATTAGTAGCTTTGAATAAAAATATCATTTGGATTCTTCTAGTTATTTTTATTTTAGTTAGTATTGTTTTCGAGTACAGATATGCTTCATTAGGTACAAATTTAATTGATCTTTCTTTTACAAATTTTGAACAGATTCAAGTTTATGATTTCATATTGAAAATTATATTAACAGCTATTTGTACAGGAATCGGTTTTAGCGGAGGAGAGGTTACTCCGTTGTTTGCGATTGGAGCGACTTGTGGAGTAGTTTTAGGAAGCTGGCTAGGGCTACCAATTCTAGTAACAGCGGGATTAGGTTATTGCTTAGTATTTTCTTCAGCTACTAAGACATACATTGCACCTATATTTCTAGCATTAGAAGTATTTGGATATAAATTAATGTTATTTGCAGTAATTCCTGCAGTATTAATTTATTTAATCAATAAAAAATATAGTATCTATAAATAATTAAATACACCCTAGTGTGAAAATTCACGCTAGGGTGTATTATTATAATCCAAGTATATTTAGTATCTCTTTTTTATATTTTAATTTTTGTTCATCTTGATTTTTTTCATCAGAATCTATTTTTATTTCAGAGACAATTTCACCAGGTTTATTTTTTATGATATAAATTCTATCGCTTAGGTCAATAGCTTCGTCTATATCGTGAGTGATTAGTAGAGTAGTTATATCAAGTTTATTCTTGATTTCAAGATACCAAGAATGTAATGATATTTTAGTAATTGCATCGAGTGCACTGAAGGGTTCGTCTAGTAAAAAAAGTTCTTCTTTGAACATATATGTACGTAAAAGTGCTATCCTTTGACGCATACCACCACTAAGTTCACTAGGATATTTATCCTTATATTCGTAAAGGTTAAATAATTTAAGATTTTTTATTGCTTCTTCTTCTGCTTCTTTTTTATTGATTTTTCTTATTAGAAGAGGAAGTATAATGTTTTGAATAATAGTTTTATGTTCTAATAATAAGTCTTTTTGAAGCATGTAACTTACACGACCTTTATAGTCAGTGTTACCTTTTATAGAAATTTCTCCACTTTGAAGAGGATTTATACCTGCAATAATGTTGAAAAGGGTAGTTTTACCAACACCACTTCCACCAAGTATAGAAACAACTTCACCTTTATCGACATGAATGTTTATATCTTTTAGTATTTTATTGTTAGGATAATTGAAAGATAAGTTTTTTATTGATAATATATTCATTATTTTATATAGTCATTGCTGAATCCAGTGTTATCTGCAAGAGGTTGTTTTGTAATTTTGTTTTCGTTAACCCAACGGTAGAATGCATTCCATCTGTTAGCGTCAAATTCACCCCAGTGATCTTTGTTTGTAGCGTATTGTTTAGATAGATATTTTTGAGATTCAACGACGAAATCTTTTTTATCTTTTAATTCTGGAGCATTTTTAATTAAAATCTCTGCAGCTTCTTCAGGATGTTCTATAGCGTAGACATATCCTTTCTTAATAGCTTTAAGAACTTTTTTAGCTTCTTCTTTATTTTCTTTTAAGTAATCGTTATTAGCGATAATTACTGGTGAGTAGTAGTCTAAGTCTTTATTGAAATCTTTTAGATAGAAGTAGTTAATATCTAATTTCATACTTTCAGCTAATTTACCATCCCATGCATAGTAAATCCAAGCTGCATCAAAAAGACCATTTTCTAGTGGAGTAACAGAGTTTGTATCTGTGTTAGGAGCTAGATTTAATTTATTTGGATCTCCACCTTGTTTTTGAATTAATGATTTAACCATTGCTAATTCTACTGGATCATTCCAAGTTCCATATTTTTTACCTTCAAGGTCTTTAGGTTCTTTAATATTGTTTTTCTTAAGTGAAATAATACCAGATGTATTGTGTTCAATAATTGCAGCTACTGCAGTAATTCCTGCACCTTTAGAAAGTTTGTTAGCCATTGAGTCTTGGTAGTAAATACCAAAAGGTGCTTTATTATTAATAATTAAGTCAGAAGTACTATCTTCAGGTGCTGGCTTAATGTCAAGGTCAATACCTTCTTCAGCGAAGTATCCTTTTTCTTTTGCTACATATAGACCAGTGTGGTTTGTATTAATCGCCCAGTCAAGTACGAAATCTACTTTTTTAAGTTCTTTTTTCTCTGCATTTTTATTAACTGTACTACATGCAGTTAATGAGATTGCTAAGATAAAAGCAAAAACGCTAGTTAATATCTTTTTCATGATTTTCTCCTATGTATTTCCATTTAATAAATTTTTTCTCACTTAGTTTAACAAGTTCGATACTTAATAAACTGATAATCGATACTAGTATTATGATTGCAAACATAGTATCGTATTCAAATAATTTTTTCGCTTTAATCATGTAAACTCCAAGTCCTTCAAAGCCACCTAGCCATTCAGCAACCACTGCTGCTATAAAGGCATAAGATACACTAACTCTAAGTCCAGCATAGAAATAGCTAAGACTTGTTGGAATTTTCACATGCCAAAGTATTTGTAATTTACTAGCATTCATTAATTGTAATAAAGTAATCATATCTTTATCACAGTTTCTAAATCCATCTAGAATACTTACAACAATTGGGAAAGTCGTTGTTAAAACAATTAATACGATTTTTGGTGTAAGTCCATAACCCAACCAAAGCACAAGTATAGGTGCAATTGCAATAGTTGGTATAGTTTGAGTTAGTACAAGAAGTGGATAAATAGACTTGTTAAATATTGGTATACTATCCATAATTAAAGCTAGAAGCCATGCAATGACTATCCCTAGGAATAGACCTATTATAGCTTCGAGTAGGGTGATTTTGCTGTGAAATATTAATAGTTCGTAGTTTTTTATAAAAGCTTTAACTATTTCTACAGGTGTAGGTATGATATATTTTGGTAGTAAACCGAGATTACCAGCTCCTTGCCAAATAATCACTAAGCACAACATAGAAATAGTTGCTGCATATTTATTGATTAAATTTGTCAATTTTTTCATTTATAGTTAAAACATCTCCATAGTTAATTTTTACATTTGCAAAAATATTTTTACTGTCCTCACCCGCTAGGACAAAGCATTCTTTAAGAGTATCCATAAGTTTGTTGAATTCACCTTCAATTACTGTTTCGAATGGAGTAACAATTACATTTGAATGCTTATTTTGTAGAAAATAGATAACTTTATCTATAGTCTTTAGTCTTCCATCATGATTATCGAGAGGAAGAATTTGTAATGCAATACTGCAATTTATCAAAATAAAAAACCTCCTTACAATATAAGGGGGGTCTAAGTTTGTCTTTAAGCCAAGTAGAGCCTACGCTAGCATTATCTAGATCAGGCGCGGTCGAAATATTTATATTTCCTCTCAGACTGTTCACAGACTCCCGTATAAATGATTATATCACACGTATGAAAAAATACAATAAAAGTGCTTACAGAAATAACAATTTTCATGAAAAAATTAAAGAAAATAAATAATAAATGAAAATGAATTACATAAATATTTTCATTTTCATTTGAAAACGTACTGATAAAAATATTTGAGTTGATGTGAAATCTACAATTCTATTATGTTAATAAGGAAATTATTTTTGATTTTTCTATTAATATATGGTAGAATTATTAATCATAAATAAAATAAAAGAGGGATATACCAGTGAAAATTTTAAGAGAAATTATGGAGTGGATAGTAGTTGTAGTAGTTTCTATTGCTATTTATCTGCTTATAAGCACATATCTTATCGCACCTTTTACAGTAAAAGGACATTCGATGGATTATACTTTTGCTGATAACGATAAAGTTTTTGTTAATAAATTCAGCAAAAATTTTGAGCGTGGAGATGAAGTTGTATTCCATGCAAATGAAACTGATGACTATATTAAACGTATAATCGGAGTTCCTGGAGACACTATAGAGTATAGAAATGATGTACTATATGTGAATGGTCAGAAAGTTGAAGAGCCATACTTAGCTCAAAAAATTAAAGAGGCTAATGCTTCTGGAACTGCACCATTTACACCTGATTTTAATATTGAATTTTTAAGTAGTACAAAATCTAAAACTGTGCCAGAAGGAACATACTTCGTATTAGGAGATAACAGACAACACAGTACAGATAGTCGTGTATTTGGGTTTGTAAAAAAAGAAGCAATGATTGGAAAAGTAAGCTTAAGATACTATCCATTTAGTTCATTCAAATTCTTTTAATATATACTAAAAGAAAAATTTAATATATCGAATTATTTTAGTTGCTAAAAATTTAGCGTTATGCTAGAATAATATACGGGCACTCTTAAAGAGTGATTTAAGAAACCACCCCCTGCGATAATTTCGTAGGGGGTTTATTATTTTTAATAGAAGGAGAACACAATGACAAAGTATATTTTTGTAACAGGTGGAGTAGTATCATCATTAGGAAAAGGTATTGTAGCGGCATCAGTAGGTCGTGTATTAAAAAATAGAGGATTAAAAGTAACATTGCAAAAATTTGATCCATATTTAAACGTTGACCCTGGAACAATGAGCCCATATCAACACGGAGAAGTTTTCGTTACAGAAGACGGAGCTGAGACTGACTTAGACTTAGGTCACTATGAAAGATTTATCGATGTTAACTTAGGACAATATTCTAACGTAACTGCAGGACGTGTTTATTCTTCAATTATTGAAAAAGAACGTCGTGGAGATTATTTAGGAGGAACAGTTCAAGTAATTCCTCACGTAACAAATGAAATCAAATCACGAGTATTATTAGCAGGAGAATCTAGTGATGCTGATGTTGTTATTACAGAAATTGGTGGAACAACAGGAGATATCGAATCTTTACCATTCTTAGAAGCAATCCGTCAAATTCGTAGCGATTTAGGACGTGAAAATGTATGCTTTATTCACTGTACATTATTACCGTACATTAAAGCTGCAGGAGAAATGAAAACTAAGCCAACACAACAATCTGTTAAAGAATTACGTGGTTTAGGTATTCAACCAGATATTATCGTAGTTAGAAATGAGCTTGCTTTAAACGATGAATTACGTGCGAAAATTTCATTATTCTGTGACATTCCAAAACAAAATGTTATTGAAAGTCGTGACGTAAGCAATTTATATCAATTACCAGTAAATCTTAAAGAACAAAAAATTGATGATATCGTGTTAAATCATTTTGGTTTAACTGCGCCTGAAGCTGATATGACTGAATGGTTATCATTAGTGGATAGAGTAGATAACTTAAAAGAGAATGTAAGGATCGCATTAGTTGGTAAATATATAGAACTTCACGATGCTTATATCTCTGTTGTAGAGTCTTTAAAACATGCAGGATATAAACACAATGCTAAAGTGAAAATTGATTGGATTCAATCTGAAGATATTACAGAAGAAAATGTTCATGAGTATCTTAAAGACGCCGACGGAATCCTTGTACCAGGTGGATTTGGTGATCGTGGAGTTGAAGGTAAAATTACTACTATTAAATACGCACGTGAAAATAAAGTACCATTCTTCGGTATTTGTTTAGGTATGCAACTTGCTGCTGTTGAGTTTGCTCGTAATGTATGTGGTTTAACTGGAGCACACTCATCAGAATTAGATCCAAACACACCATACCCAATTATTAACTTATTAGCGGATCAAGAAAATGTTGTTGAAATGGGAGGAACTTTACGTTTAGGAAGTTATCCATGTACATTAGTAGAAGGATCTGTAGCTCATAAAGAATATGGAGAAATCAATATTACTGAGCGTCACCGTCACAGATATGAATTCAATAACTTCTATCGTGATCGTTTAACTCAAAAAGGAATGGTATTATCAGGAGTTAGTCCAGATGGTAAATTAGTTGAAATCGTAGAAATTCCTGAACACCCATGGTTTGTAGCTGGTCAATTCCATCCAGAGTTTAAATCACGTCCAGAAAAAGCACACCCATTATTCGCTGGATTTATTAAAGCAAGTTTAGAGAATAATAGATAAGAATCTCTATTATAAATTATGAAATTATTAAATTTAATAGCTGACCTTGAGGAAAATCGTAATGAACTTTTAGCTGAATCAATGTCTAAGTATATGCAGGACAAGTTTAGTTTTTTAGGTGTACGTGGTGCAACTAGAACGGAAATCTATAAAAATTATTTTCCAAATGCTAGGAAGACCAAAACCATCGATTGGGATTTTGTTGAGAGTTGTTGGAATAAAGAAGAGAGAGAATTTCAATATGTAGTTGTTTATTATTTAAAGGCAATGCAGAAATTCTTAAAAAGAGAAGATATTTCAAGGTTAAAATATCTAATAGTGACAAAATCATGGTGGGACACTGTTGATTTGTTGGCTAAGGTTGTAGGTAGCTTGGTTATTCGTATCGAAGGTTATGATCAAATAATGCTAGAGTGGAGTAAGGACAGTAATATTTGGTTAAAACGAGTAGCTATTTTGTATCAATTATCACTTAAAGAAAAAGTAGATAAACAAAGTTTAGAAAGAATTTTAGTAAATAACCTAGGTGATAGTGAATTTTTCATTAATAAAGCTATAGGTTGGGCACTTCGTGATTACTCTAAATATAATCAAGAGTGGGTTAGAGAATTTATTAAACAAAATAAGGATAATATGGCTAACCTTAGCATAAGAGAAGCTAGCAAGTACATCTAGAGAGGAGCGATTTTTAATCGCTCCTTTCTTTTTTTAAGGTTACAAATTAAAGAATAACTAAATTTAGTGAAGTCGATAGTAAATTTATTCTGTTTATCATATATAATGAATCAAGTTATTGTGATTATCAGAAAAAATTGAATGATTTCACTTTTTTCATTAAAAATAAAATGTTATACTATTAATAAAAGATAAATAGTATTAATTCTATTATTTAACATAATAATTTATTGATATAGTATTTGAAATTGGAGTAAATAATTTAGAGGTTGGAGAAAAATGAAAAGAATAGTTATAAGCTTTTTTGTAATATTCCTTTCCGTATTATTATTCGCTGTACTTCCTTTAGTTTTGAAGAATAAACAAGAAGAGTATATAGATTTTTCTGAAGTAACAGAAGCAGTTGATAATAGCGCGAAGGATGATGAAACTTTAAGAATTGGATTGATTTCCGTAACTGGTGATAATAAGAGTTATATTTTAGAAAAAGAATTAGCTAATTATATCGGCGAGAAATTAAATAAGAAAGTAAAGTTAATACAGAAAAAAAGTTATAGAGATATAAATGTTTTATTAAAAAATAATAAGATAGATGTTGCGTTTTTATCAACAGGAGCATATTCATTGTATGAAGATAAGGAGTCTTTGGAACTTTTAGCAAGACCAAATAGGGGGAAAACATACTATCATCCCATAGTTATAGCTAAAAAAGACTCTAATATAAATAGTATAGAAGATTTGAAGGGTCAGAGCTTTGCATTTGTAGATACTTACAGTTATTCTGGGTACTTAGCGATGAATGATTATTTAAAGAAAAATGGTATGTCGGTAAATAAGTTTTTCAGTAATAGTTATTTTACTCACAGTCATGAAGAATCAATAAATCAAGTAACTAATGGAACTGTAAAAGCCGCTATTGTCGATGATTGGGCGTTACAGTATATTCATAATAATTTTCCAGATACTGCTCTTAATATAAAAATAATAAAAACATTTCCAGAGGTTGCAACTGGACCTGTAGTAACTCATAAAAACTATGAAGAAAAAGATAAGATTAAAGAGATTTTGCTATCTATTGATAAAGATAGTGCAATAAAAGGTACGTTATCACAGCTTCAAATTGAAAAATATGAAGAAACCAAAGCTAGTGATTATCCTAATTTAATAAGTGAGGATTAATATATGGCAAAATTAAAGATAAAGAATAAGATTATAATATTCTTCATAGTAATTTATACTATATATTTAAGTGTGATTTTGGCTTTTACTTATGTTAGTAATAAAGATATACTTGAGAGTGCTTTAAAAGATAGAATAACGCAGACTTATTATCAACTTTCAGGAAATATTTCTGAAAATATAAAGACAGAAAATACTTATGAAATTCATCAAAAAATACATAGTGCGGCATTAAATAATGAAGTTGCATACATTATTGTATTTGATAATGAAAAAAATATCTTAGGAAAAACATTGAAAGAAATTCCTCAGAAAATTTCAACGTTTAATGATGAACAGTTAAACAACTTTAAGAAATATGATAGTTCAAGAGGAGAAATATTAGAGTATATATCTCCCATAGATGATGTTAACATTGGTTATATTAGAGTTGGATTTTATACTAAAAACATTTATATAAAAACATATAGTCAGTTTTTAAGAATTCTTATTTTAAATATGTCAGTATTTGTTATGCTATTAGTTATTGCATACTATGTTTCAAAATTAATAGAACGTCCAGTGCAAGATTTAACTTCGGTAACCGATGAGATAATTCGCGAAGGTGAATATAGGACAAAGATAGAAAAAGAGAATTATAGTCGTGATTTCCATGTCCTTGTCAGTTCTATAAATAAAATGGTTGAGAATAATAAAAAGAATAAAAAATTAAATAACTATCTATTAAATAAAATATTTAGAATTCAAGAGGAAGAGAAAAAGATGCTGTCGAGAGAACTTCATGATGAAGTTAGTCAATCTTTAGCGAGCCTTCTGTTTTTAATAAGCAATTTAGTAGATAAAGAAAGTGACCAAAAGAAAAGAGACCGTTTATTATTAATTCAGTCCGAAATAGAAAATAGTTTAAGTAATATTAGAAATATAGCTGTTAATTTGAGACCACCTAGTGCTGAACTTAGCTTAGGAGAAGTGATTAGTAAATATATTGAAGATTACAAGAATCTGTATGGTATAGATGTTGATTTTTATACAAATTATGAAGGCGGGAAAAATAATAATTTTGATATTACACTTTATCGTATTATTCAAGAATCATTATCGAATATAAAACGTCATTCAGGAGCTACTGAAGTTCAGATTAAATTATATGGAAACACAGATTATATAATTTTAACTATTGCGGATAATGGAATAGGATTGACCAAAGAACAAGTAGAACTAGCGAAAAAACAAGGACGATTAGGAATTTATGGTATACAAGAGAGAATTTTTGATTTTTCTGGTGAATTTAAACTATTGAAAAATAACAAGTACTCTACTATACTTATGTGCAAATTTAAAACAGAGATGTTAAAAGAGGAGAAAATTGATGAAAATATTATTAATTGATGATCATAAATTGATAAAAATAGGTATCAAAGTTCTTTTAGAGGATAATGAAGAATTTAGTGTTATAGATGATTGTTCAAGTAAAAAAGAGTTTTTAGAAAAGACAACTAATGGTTCTTATGACTTATTAATATGTGATATATCATTACCTGATGGAACTGGTTATGATATACTTGAAGTAATAAAAGAGAAGAAAATAAATACAAAAGTAATTATTTTAAGTATGCATGAAGATAAATCCTATATGAAAAAAGCATTTAAATTAGGAGCCTCGGGTTATGTAACGAAGAGCACAGCTCATGAAGAAATACTACATGCTATAGATAAAGTTATGTTTAAAAATGATATATACCTAAATGAAAAATACGCTACAATTTTCTATGAATTATTTAAAGAAGATAAGGAAATAGAACTTAGCGAAAGAGAAAAAGAGGTAGGACGATATATTGTTGAGGGTTATACATTAACTGATATTGGGGAAAAACTGTTCTTAAGTGTTAAAACTGTAGATACGTATAAGAAACGTCTTATGGAAAAAACTAATACGAAGAAAAGAAGTGAATTAGTAGAATATTTAAAGTCGAACTTAATATTATAGTAATAAACATAAAGAAAACTACGGGTGATTATAGAAATTATTCGTAGTTTTCTTTATAAAAAACATCTCTATCAATTTAAGGAGGATCGATGATCTTAGTTGATAGAGATGTTTTATTTCATTAGTTTTCTAATTGTTTAGATGTTTTCTTGAATAATGTTAATGCGATGAATACGAATGCTAATACACAAGAAACGATTAATGCGTAGAAACCTCCGTTCCATCCGAACACGTCAACAAGTTTACCCATAACATAACCAGCACTTGCTGATCCAAGTAGGTAACCGAATAGTCCAGTAAGACCAGTAGCTGTACCTGTAGCAACACGTGGAACTAAGTCCGCTGCTTGAAGACCGATCATCATAACAGGTCCGTAGATTAAGAATCCGATAGCTACTAGACAGATGTTGTCGATAAGTGGGTTACCTGGAGGGTTTTTCCAGTAAATGAATACTGCAACAAGAACTCCTGTTAAGAATAATAACATTGGAGGAGCACGGTGTCCTTTGAACACTTTGTCACTTAAGTAACCACTAGCTAACATACCGAAGATACCAGCATATTCATATAGGAAGTAAGCCCAGCTTTGTTTGTCAACAGAGAAGTGTTTTACTTCTTTTAAGTATGTTGGAGCCCAGTCGATAATTCCGTAACGAACGAAGTATACGAATACGTTAGCAACTGCGATAGCCCATAGGAATTTGTTGTTAATGATGTATTTAAAGAAGATATCTTTTGCTGATAATGTGTGAGCAGATTCAACTTTTTCTACAATTTTTTCACCTTTCCATTCATCTACAGGTGGTAAACCTTCAGATTCTGGAGTATCTTTCATTAGGTAGAACATGATAATCGCTAAGATAATAGCAATAGTCGCTGGTAAGTAGAATAATGATTGCCAAGCACCAAAAACAGAAAGTCCAACAAGTGCAAGAGGTCCGATTAATCCACCACCAAGGTTGTGAGAAACGTTCCACCAACTCCACCAAGCACCACGCTCAGAAGCTGAGAACCAGTTAGTCATTGTTTTAGCACCAGGTGGATATCCCATACCTTGGAACCATCCGTTAAGTGCTGATAAGAAAATCATTAATGTTAATGAAGACAGCACTGCAGGAACAAGACCAAAAATTAAGCTGACAGCAGCAGAAGCAACTAAACCAATAGTAATAAAGTACTTAGGATTACTTCTGTCCGATACGTTACCCATGATAAATTTACTGAAACCATAAGCTAATGATAGAGCAAGTGAAACTTTCCCTAAGTCAGCTTTAGAGTAACCGTATTGGTCAATTAAATAAGGGATAGCAAGTGAGAAGTTTTTTCTGATTAGATAGTACGCTGCGTATCCAATGAATACCCCTGAGAATACTTGCCATCGAAGTCTTTTGTATTCAGCGTCTGTACGAGCACTGTTGATTCTCGGTTTAGGCGCTGAAGCTTTTAGAAATGAAAACATTTAGAATTCCTCCTTAACTTCAATTATATATAGTATTAAATTAATATAGTTTTTTTATTATAAAACCTTTTATTTAATAAGTTTTTATAGCAATTTGTTATTTTTAAAATTGCATATTTATTTAAACTATTTAACTTATAAAATTATTATATAAGACTGGAAAACGTTTGTAAATGGTAATAACTAAAGTTTTTTTCTTTTAGAAAATACCTTACAGTTTTTGTAGGGAAAAATCCTACAAATAGTTTAATTGACAAGTCAATTATAGCATAGTAAAATTATTTATATCGAATGATTGACGAGTCAATCAAAAAAGGAGGAAAATATGGATGTAAAAGAATGTGTAAAATTATTACATGATATAAAAATATTAGAGAGAAAAGTTGCGGATATATTTGAAAAGAAATTGGAAATAAGTTTAACAAGATTTCAAATAATTAAATATTTATATGAAGTAGAGATCGCTATACCTAAGCAAATATCACAAATATTAAAAATAGATGCTGCAGCTATAACTAGGCATTTAAAAAAATTAGAAGAGGGAGGATATGTAAGAAAAAGACGAAATGAAGACAATAATAGGGAAGTGTTAGTTGAAATTACACAATTTTCTAAGAGCAAGATAGATCAGTGCTTTAAAGAAACTGACGTTAGAACGTTAATTGATGAGGAGTTTACTGATGAAGATTTTAAACGGTTGGGAATTCTTCTTAATAAACTTAATAATAATATAAAATAAAAAGAGGTAAAAAAATGAGTATATTAGCAATAATTTTAACAGTATTAGTAGCACTATTATTTTTCTATATTATGTATTTAGAAACTTTTGCTACAGATTCTGACAGTACAAGTAGAGTATTTAATATTGAAAAAGAAGAGTTACAGAGACCTAATTTAAACACGTTATTTAAAAATCAAGGTGTATATAATGGATTAATCGGAGTGGGGTTACTGTACGGAACATTCTTATCAAAAAATCCTAAAGAAATTGTAGGAATGTTGCTAATTTATATTATTCTTGTTGCAATTTACGGTGGTTTAACTAGTGATAAAAAAATCATTCTAAAGCAAGGTGGATTACCAATCCTAGCTTTAATTACATTATTATTTTAGAGAGGTATAAGCATGAAAAATACAGCGGTAATTATTGGTGCTACTGGCGTAGTAGGTAGAGTAATTTTAAATGAGATACTAAGTGGTGAATATTATGATAGAATTTATATTTTAGGAAGAAGTTCTATTAGTAAATTACCTGATGAAGAAAGATTAACAAAAATAATCATAGATTTTGAAAATATAGATTTTGATATGGATATATTAGAAAATGCAGATGTTTTTGCGAGTCTTGGAACAACACTAAAAATAGCAGGATCAAAGGAAAATCAAAGAAAAATCGATCTAGATTATACTGTGAATTTTGCTAAACTTTGTGAAGGGAAAATTAGAAGTTTTAATGTGGTCTCGGCTATGGGAGCAAATAGCAAATCTAAAAGTTTCTATACTTCATTAAAAGGTGAATTAGAGGATAAATTAAAAGAGATGAATATAGGTGTTCTTAGAATATTTAGACCTTCTCTACTTATTAGTAAAAGAGAAGATAAGAGAATTCTTGAGGAAGTATTTTTTAAAATATCACCGATTCTCAAAGTGTTGTTAAAAGGAAAATTGAAAAAGTATAGTCCAATAGAGGCTAGTTTATTAGGAAAAGAGATAGTTCGTTTCGCAACTGAAAATAAAGGTGAAGGAACATACACTTATAATGATTTTTAAAAGGGAGGGACTCGAAAATCGAGATTTCGGAGAAATTGATTTTGTTGAATCCCTACCGCACAGTTTATTAATATCTATAAAACTTTTATAAAGAGAATTTAGATATTAATAAACCATCGTGTCTATGAGTTTTCTTGTAAACTTTTTTTATTTTAGTGCTTTTGGCTCAACTCTTTTTAAATACAAGGGAAATAAAAAGGGATTAATAGAAAATATCCAGGAATGATTGATAGTTGTTATCAATTATTTCTGGATTTTCCATTTAACTTAATGTAAAATATAAATATAGCATATATTAAGGAGTGATATTATGAAGAAGGAAATGGGACACAAATTTTTAAAAAATCTAGGTAAAACTAGATTGAGACCTGGAGGAATCAAAGGTACCAATTTTTTATTTGCTCATATAGAGTTTAAAAAAGGTGATAGAATTCTAGAAGTTGCTTGTAATAGAGGTGTAAATCTTATTGCTTTAGCTAAACAGTATCCAAAAACTACTTTTATAGGAATAGATGTGGATAAAGTAGCAATATTAGAAGCACAACTCGAGACAGCAAAAAATAATTTAAGTAATATTGAATTTATTAGAGCCGATGCCTTTCATTTAGAATTTTCGGATAATAGTTTTGATTATATTATTAATGAAGCGATGTTAACTATGTTTAGTAATAAGAGTAAGGCAAAAGCATTAAGTCAGTATTATAGGGTATTGAAACCAGGTGGCTTACTATTAACTCATGATATCTTATTACTGGACAATTATGAGAAAACAAAAAAACAATTATCTGATGCGATTAATGTAAATGTATCACCATTATCTAAAGAGGACTGGGTATCAATATTTGAAGAAGCAGAATTTAAAACGGTCAATTATATGTATGATAAACTAACACTACTTACAGTATCGGGACTATTGGCAGATGAAGGGGTAATAAATTCACTAAGAATAATTAAAAACGGTTTTAAAAAAGATAACAGAAAGCAATTTATTAAAATGGGAATAACTTTTAAAAAATTAGAAAAAGATATGAATTTTATTTGTTTTGTTAACAAAAAAGTTTTATAATAAGAGTAAGAAAACGTTTATATAGAAAATATTTATAGAGATAAAATTATAATAAGGAGAATTAGTATGAGTGTAGGAATAATTTTTGAAGAAGCGGGATTGTTAAAAAAACACGACAGATTTAAATTAGTAAAAAAAGTAGGGAAACAGGGTGAACTGATAGCAAAACATAACCATCCAGAAGCCTTGGTAGTATTTACTTGTGTTAGAGGGAAAATACAAGTGTTTTTAAATGATGAAGAAGTTCATATTGTTGAACCAGGGAAAGTTCTTCATTTTGATGGGAATAATTACATTAATGCAGAGTTTTTAGAGGATGGAGAAGTATTTGTAACTTTAATTCACAAATAATTTCTAAAATTATCATGAGGTATTTAATAGATAAAATTGTATAAAATTAGAGTCTTCCAATTGTTTTCATAGCAATCTAAATTATTATTTTAAGGGAGGATATATTATGTTAAATCAAGTAATATTAATAGGAAGACTAGTTAAAAAACCAGAATTAAAAGAAAGTGATAAGAAAGTAAACTATATTAAAGCAACATTAGCTGTTCAATCTGATTTTAAAAATAAAGATGGAAATTATGATACAGAATTTTTCGAGTTTACTACTTTTGGTAAAACTGCAGAAAATACGGCTAAATATTGTGAAAAGGGAAGTTTACTTAATATAGTAGGAAGCCTAAATAATAATGTTTATACTGACAAAAATGGAGTAAAACACTACCAAATGTCTATAATAGCTAATAAAGTTTCTTTTCTAAGCAAAGGAATAAAAAAAGAAGAAAAAGAGTCAGAAGACGTATTTGTCTTAGGTCAATAAAAATAAATACTAATTTAGATTGCATAAATCTCTAACGTAGGTTAAACTATGTTAGAGATTTATTTTCACACTTGTATTTTTTTCTTTTTTTTTATATAATAATGGATAAAAAATTAAAATTTATTAACAGAAAGGAAGCGGTATTATGGAAGAAATCAAAGTGAAATATTTTAAAGAAGGAAAATTGATGACAATTCCTAAAAAAGAAAAGAATAAGGTACCTGTGCTTCAAATAGTCTTGGAGATGTTAAAGGAAAAATCAATAGAGTTTACTGAGAAAGAACTAAATGAAGCAATTAAGGAAATTTATCCAGATTATTCACTAATTAGAAGATACTTAGTTGACTATAAGTTCATAGAAAGAGATAATTACGGAAGAATGTATAGGATCGTAGGAAAAAAAGATGAATAATACAAAGTTTTATTATTTGTATAATATTTTATTTACAGTAGCACTATCATTCTTTAATCCGATTTTATATATTTACCTGTTGTCAAAAGATTTTTCTTTTACTGAAGTTGGGTTGTATTTATCGATTTTTTGGTTGGCTTCATTTATGACTGAACTCCCATGTGGAGCAATCACCGATAATATCGGAGCAAAAAATAGTATTCTACTAAGTGGGATTTTTAGAGTTGTTGGTTTAATCTTGTTACTTAGTAATAGTTTGATATTGTTATATATATCTGCAATACTATCTGCCATTGCCGAGTCATTTCAATCTGGAACTTTAACAAGTTGGTTGGTCAATGTAAACAATAAAAACAATGAAGAAATAGATATAGATAAAGTTCTTTCTAGAAATTCACTATATGCACTATTTTTCTCAGCGGTAATAGGATTTATAAGTGCAAAGTACGTGTATGTTTATTTTAAAAGTTTATCTATAATATTAAGTATGACAGTTTTTATTATTTCGTTTTTATTTACATACGTATTTATGCAAAAATTAGAACAGACACAAAAAATATCTATTGAGAATTTAAAAGGTTCATTTGTTACGGTGAAAAATTCGTTAAAAGAAACACTATATGTAAAAAGTAGCGTATTTCTTATGATACTGTTTGTTATTCCTTCTATCTTAGACCTTGGTCCATCAAATCAGTGGCAAGCTGTATTTGAAAAATTAGATGCTGATATTATCGGTTATGTTTGGGTAGGAATCTCAGTTAGTGGAATGTTAGGTAGTATAATATATGAAAAATTATCAAACAAATTATCAAAGTTACGCATTTTGTATTTTTTTGTGGGTGTAAGTATTGGAATGCTATTAATGTTTATTTTTATTCAAAATGTATATGCTAAGTTTATAATATTTATGCTATTTATTGTATTTTTCACTTTAATGAGCATACAGATTAGTGTATTTATGCATAGATATTTGGTAAAAAGTGATGAAAATAGGACGACTACTGTTTCTATATTCTATACTTTTGAATCTATCATTGTAGCAATATTATTGTCTGTGAATGGAGTGTTAACTGATAAGGTAGGAATAGAAAATACATGGTTAGCATATATGGCATTGGTAGGAGTAATAATTTTATCATTTATGTTCGTAAAACTGAAAAAAAGTAGAATTAAATAGTTTAATTATTGATTTTAGGAATCTTCAATATAGGAAAATCTATATTGAGGATTTTTTTTGTAAAGGTAAACAGTTAATATTGCTTATTAATTAAATTAATAGTAAAATAATTAGTATAAACTTATATACAAGGAGTTCATATTGTGAAAAAATACAAATTATCAATATTATTAGCAAGTGCAGTATTAGGAGGAGTAGGTGCTACTTACTTATCTGCAGAAGTAAATGAAGTTTCTGCGGCAGAAGTAAAAACAGAAGTAGTGACACCTTCTACTACAATAGATAAAAATGAAGTGACACCGGCTGGAGTAACTGCCCCAGCAGCCCAAGTAACAGCGCCTAAAGAAGTTAAGAACATAGGTGAAGTACAAGGAGAAAGTCACGAGAGTCCTTTAGCTGGGAAAGAAGTAATAATTAACAATGTTGTTGTTACAAAAACTGATAAAACAGGTTTCTATGTTCAAGATAAAGTTTCTGATAACAATCCAAGAACATCTGATGCAGTTTATGTTGCTTCAAAAGATAAAGTAGAATCAGGAGACTTACTAAAAGTTCAAGGTACTGTTAAAGAAGGTTATATGGAAGAATATTCTGTAAAACCAGGGCAAACTTTTAAAAAGCCAGCAGGTAGCTTAACAGTTACTCAAATAATTAATGCAACTATAACAAAATTAGGAAAAGCAGAATTACCGAAAGCATTAAATATTTCTGAAAAAATGCCTAAAGACGTAGTGGATAATACTCCGACAAAATATAATCCAGAAACTGAAGCATTAGACTACTGGGAAAGTCTAGAGGGGATGCTTGTTGAAGTAACTAAACCAAAAGTTACTGGTCCACAATATAAAGGTGATATTTATGTATTACCAGGAGATTATAAAGGTCAAAAACTTAATAATATCGGTGGAGTGAATCTTCGTCCAGGTGTCCAAAATACAGAAGTATTACCAGTAACTGTTGGAAATAAATTTGTAGCAAAAGCAAAAGACTACTTTAATGAAAATATATCAGGAGTAGTTACTTATAGAAACAAAACATACAAAATTGATCCAACAACTGTACCAACACTACAAGATGGAGGATTAAAACGTGAAGTTTCAAAAATCTATCCAGTTGAAGATAAATTAACTATCGCTTCATATAATATTGAAAACTTCTCAGCTAACAGTAATGGCCACGACGAAACACCAGAGGAAAAAGTTGATAAAATTGCTAATTCATTTATCAAGGAAGTGCACAGTCCTGATATTATTACTCTAATCGAAGTTCAAGATAACAATGGTGGAGTTAATGACGGAACTGTTGAAGGAGTTAAGAGTGGAGAAAAATTAGCTCAAAGAATTAAGAGTCTTGGTGGGCCAGATTATAAATACACAGAAATAGCTCCAGTTGACGGAAAAGATGGTGGGAAACCAGGTGCTAACATTAGGGTTGCTTATTTATATAATCCTAAGAGAGTAACTCTAATTGGTAAAGAAAAAGGTGGAAGCGAGGAAGCTGCACGCTTTATAAATGGACACCTTGAGAAAAACCCATCTAGAATTGATCCGACAAGTGTTCATTTCGAGAAAGTTAGAAAATCACTAGCTGCTGAATTTGAATTTAAAGGTGAAAGAATAGTAGTAATTGCTAACCACTTAAAATCAAAATTAGGTGATGATGCAATCTATGGTTCGAACCAACCATCAGTAGAAAATACTAGACCAAAACGTATTGAAGAAGCCAAAATTCTAAATGCCTTCATTAAAGAAGGATTACGTCAAAATCCTAACTTAAAATTTGTTCTTACTGGAGACTTCAATGACTTCGAGTTCTCAGATAGTGTAAAAACAATCGTAGGAAATGAACTTGTTAACTTAATGGCTGAACATGAACAAGGAGATAGATATTCATACTTCTACCGTGGAAGCAACCAAAGTTTAGATAATATTTTAGTTTCTAAAAATATCAAGGATAAAGTAGTGTTCTCTCCTGTGCATATTAATGCTTCATTTATGGAAGAACATGGACGTGCTTCGGACCACGATCCAGTAGTTGTGCAAATTGACTTTAGTAAGAAAGCAGAGTCAACTACTTCAACTCAACCAGGTACATCAGTAAATCCAGTTAACTCTGACAGTCCAAAAGATTCAACGAATTTAGCTACTTCTGAACAAACAGGAAAAGATTTTGTGCGTACTGTTAGATTAGCTGATGGAGTAACAGTCTCAGTTAGATATGATGAATCAAAAGTCAACGGTGTTGATAAATTTGTTGCCCAAGATGTTACAGGAGAAAGAGCTAAAGAAATAAAAGAATTAGTTAAAGAATTTAATTCAGAATTAAATGTAGTAAGAACATTAGAACTTCACTTTGAAGATAAAGGTGGTAATGAGATAAAAGCAACAGGAGAAAATCGTGTAGTTACTTTAGCAGTGGCTAAAGATGAAAATCAACAATTGAAAGTGTATCATGTTAATGGAAAGGTGTTAGAAGAAATAAAAGATACTTTATACACAGATGGAAAAATTACTTTTAATACAAATCACTTCAGTACATTTGTTATTACAGCTCAATCATTAGTTCCTGGGAATAATACTGCGCAAGCAGATGCTACAAACACAGTGCCGAAAGAAGCGCCTAGAGCAAAAGAAGATAAAAAAGCTAAAATATTACCAAATACTGGTATCAATTCTTCTAGTACAGAAGTAGCAGGATTAGGATTGATTGCTTTAGTTGGACTTGCAGTTAGACGTAAACTTTCTAAATAATTAATTAACAAGTGAATAGGGAATATAGTTTATAAGTAAAAAATATACGTATTATTTATTATTTTAGATATATCTAATAACGTGTGTTATAGAGACTTGAGAATAAGATTTTATAAATCATTATTTTCAAGTCTTTTTTTGAGAAGCAAGTATAATCATTAGAGAAAAAAGTCGAAATGTGATAAAATTTTATAGTTAAGCAAAATAATGATTGAGAGGTATTAATCATGAAAACAGTGTTATTTATTGATAATCTTGAAGTATTTGCTAATCATGGATTATTTGAAGAAGAGAATAAATTAGGTCAGAAATTTATTTTTGACATAGAATGTGAACTTAATTATAAGAAAGCTATGTTCAGTGATGAAATGACAGATAGTATTAGTTATGCTGATATTGCAGAAGTTGTTGTGAAAACTGCTACGACTAATACATTTAATTTGCTAGAAAGATTAGCTGGAGAAATTTTAAAAAATATTTTTACTGAATTTTCTCAAATAGAAAATATAAATTTAAAAATTAATAAACCAGGAGCACCGATAAAATATCATTTTGAAAAATGTGGTGTAGAAGTAAAAACGTCACGTGAGGAGTTTTATAACTTATAATGATTATACTAGCGTTAGGAACTAATATAGAGCCAAGAGAACAGTATTTAAAAGATGCTTTAGCAAAAATAGAAGAAAATAATCTTAAGATTATTTTAGAGAGCAGTATTTATGAAACACCTGCATGGGGTGGCGTAGCTGATCAAAATTTTTTAAATATGTGTATAGAAATAGAAACTGAACTAGAAGCATATGAACTACTAGATACGGTTCAAAAAATAGAACTTGAGTTAGGTCGAGTTCGTAAGGAACACTGGGGTAATAGGACAATAGATATTGATATAATTACATTTAATGATTTAGCTTTTAATGATGAAAGATTAATTGTTCCACATAAATTTATTCATGATAGAAACTTTGTTTTAGCTCCTTTAGTAGAAATGTACGGCAGTATAGAGATAGCTGGGAAAAACATAAAAGAATCATTAGAAAAAATAACAGAACCTATAAGTATATATAAAGAAAAATTGTAAAATGAAAGGATAAAGAATGTTTAAAATTAGAGAAGTAGAAATTCCAAATAGAGTTGTTTTAGCACCTATGGCAGGTGTGTGTAATGCCGCATTCCGTTTAACAGCGAAAGAATTCGGAGCGGGATTAGTTTGTGCTGAGATGGTGAGTGATAAAGCTATTTTATTTAATAATAAAAAAACGATGAATATGTTATATATCGATCCAAGAGAACGTCCATTAAGTTTACAAATCTTCGGAGGGGAGATTGAAACATTAGTAGAAGCTGCGAAGTATGTTGATAAAAACACAGAAGCTGATATTATTGACTTAAATATGGGGTGTCCAGTACCAAAGATTACTAAAGTTGATGCTGGTAGTAAATTACTTCTTGATCCAGATAAGGTATATGAAGTAATTGCAAGACTAGTAGACTCTGTTTCTAAGCCTGTAACTGTAAAAATGCGTATGGGATGGGATGATGAGCATATTTACATAATGGATAACGCTAGAAATGCAGAACGTGCAGGTGCAAGTGCGATTGCTATCCACGGTAGAACAAAAGTTCAAATGTACAGTGGTAAAGCTAACTGGGATGTAATTCGTGATGTGAAAAAAGAATTGAAAATTCCAGTAATTGGTAATGGGGATGTAACTTCGCCAGAACTTGCGAAAAAGATGTTAGATGATACAAAGTGTGACGCGGTAATGATAGGGCGTGCAGCTCTAGGAAATCCTTGGATGCTATATCGTACAGTTAAGTACTTAGAAACTGGTGAATTAACAGAAGAACCAAGTCCGAGAGAAAAAATTGATGTTTGTCTACTTCACTTAAGAAGACTTATGGAAATTAAACCTGAAAGAGTTGCCGTACATGAAATGAGAAAACATGCTGCATACTACATGAAGGGTATTAAAGGTGGAGCAAAAGTTAAAAAAGAATTAAATACTTTAAACTCATATGCAGAAATGGAAAATCTATTCGGAGAGTTCTTAGATTATCTTGAGTCTGGTATTGCAGCTCCGAAAAAAGAAATAATCATTTAATGTATTGAATTATTATTTCTAATCAATAAAAATAATTTTAAAAAGAGGTTATACAAATAATAGTATAATCTCTTTTTTTTATGGGTAAGAAAAAATATAAAATATATTTAAATAGTATTTAAGATCGCATAAATGTTGAAAGTTAGAGATTTTTGTAGTGTTATATAAACAAGGATTTACATATGATTAATAAATAATTAAACTACAAATAATTCTTAGAGAATGGTAAAGTTTAAAAAGTAGCTAGAAAATAATAATTTAATGTGTTATAATTAAGAAAAAAGAAAACGTTTTAAAAGGTGAGGTAGTTATATATGACTAGAAAGGCAAAAATTATAGCAACTTTGGGAAATAGTACAGAGGGGATTTTAGAGGAGATTGTTGCTAGAGGTGCCGATGCTGTATTAATTGATACATATTATGGAAGTGCAGAAGAGTGCATCGATAGAATTAATAAAATAAAAGAATTAAGAGACGAATTAGACAAGAATACTGCAATTATTTATGACTTGGATCATATTTATGCGGAAAGTAAATATAAACTAATAAAAATAGAAGAAGAAAATGTTCATTTTGCTTGTCAAAATGATGTTGATTTTGTTGCTTGTCCATTTGTTAGTAACTTAGATGAAATCAGAAAAGTAAAAGATATATTGCAAGTTCAAGGGAAAAAGGATATTGGATTAATAGTAAAAATTGACTGTAAAGAAGCATATGAAAATATCGATGAAATTATTCAATTTGCCGATTCTATTATGATAAATAGGGATGAACTTGGAATGGAGTTACCGTTTCAAAACTTACCAAGTATTCAAAAAGAAATTATTAGAAAAGCTAATGATGCAACTGTAGAAGTAATATTAACTACTCAAATGTTACACTCTATGATTTATAATCCTAGACCTACACGTGCAGAGGTTTCGGATGTAGCTAATGCAGTTATTGATGGAGTAGATGCAATAATGTTAATAGAAGAAACAGCAACTGGAAGTTATCCAAAAGAGGCATTACAAACTGTCGATAAAATTATTAGTTATGTAGAAACCCAAGACAGAGTATTTGATAGAGATGAAGATGAGTACAAAAACCATAAGATGGATATAGCGCACGCTATTTCATTATCAACTAAATATTTGCTTGATTCATTAGATGTAAATAATATTGTAACTTATACGAAATCTGGTAGTACAGCTAAGTTTATCGCAAGGTATAAGCCTAGAGTACAAATTTTGGCTGTAGTTCCTTCAAAACAAAATGCTAGAAAATTAGCTTTAACACGTGGTGTTACTACATTTATTGAAGAAAGAACACTTCCTATGGAAGAAATGTTAAACTTAGCACCAAAATTTGCTAAGGAATCAGGTTTAGCAAAAGAGGGAGATTATATCTTAATTACAGCAGGACAACCTGATCTTGGAAAAGATAATGTTCCGCCAACTGATTTTGTTAATATAAGACAAGTTTAAAAATTGCAAATTTTCATAATATTAAGAGATTGAACTAAATAAAAAGTTCGATTTCTTTTTGTATATTTCAAGAAATACTTAGGTATTTGTTATAAATTTTATTATGTAAGAGAGGGTTATTATTGAAGAAATTTTTGAAAAACCATGATATAATTTAATGTGGAGTTTAGATATGTAAACAGAAATTTTTAGAAAGGAATTTTTTTATGAATAATAATAAATCTTTGCTAAGTAAAATTGTAAAGTATGTCTTAATGCTTTTATTTGTAGTTGGTGGTGCATTTGGATTATATTCATACATGAATAGAAACTATAATGAATCACAGGTTCGAGTTGAACAAAAGGTAGAATCATCACAGGAGTCTAAGAAAAATGATGAATATGTAGTTGATCAAGCTGAGAAAGATTATTTGGCTAATAAGTTTAAAGACTTAAAAGCAACAAATAATGAGGTTATTGGGTATATGTATGTTCCCGGTGATGGTAATGATTCGCTTAAAGAACCAATTTTACAAACAACAAATAACGCTAAGTATTTAGAGTATGGAATTGACAACAAACCAGCTCCATTTATTGGTGCAGTTTTTATGGATTTTGAAAATAAACCAGGTTTAGATCAAAGTGATGTGAAATGGGTATTCGGACATGCTCGCGCAGGAATTGAGGAGAAGAAGATAACATTAGATACAAGGGTATTCAACAATATGAATTGGTTTGCTAAAAAAGATTATTTTGACAATCATAGAGTTGTAGTTATGGAAACTCCGGAAAGAAAATACTATTATGAAGTAACAGGAGTTAAAGTGGTTCATGAAGATACTAATCTGTATCAGATACCAACAACTGCTGATAAAAAAGATGAATTTATAAGTTTATTTAAAAACGGGGCAAGAAATTGGCTAGAGAATACCAAGATATCTGGTGAGGATAATATGACAGTATTTGCTACTTGTCGTTTAGATGATGTATCACTAAGAACATTAGTGTTGGCTAGACAGGTTCCTGATAAAGAATTAAAAGAATTTTTAGAAAAAAATAAAGAACTATTAAATAGTTAATAATAAAAGGCACAACGTAAAGAGTTTACGTTGTGCTTTTCTAGTTTATATTATTTTTTGTTTCTTAAAACTGCGTAACTAACTAATGTAGAAATTAACATTAGTGCAGTAGTTATGAAAAATGGTGTAGTATATTTTTCAAGTTGTAGAGCTTCTGGTACTTTTGTAAGTACTACTGGAGTTAGAATTACACCAATATTACCACCTACTAAAATTACACTTGTTGCGAAATTAATAAATTTATTTTCTAACTTATTAGAAATATAGAAGAAGTTAAATGACATTGTTCCAACAAAGCTGATACCTATAAAGATAGCCGCGATATAGAAGATAACAATATTATTTGTTAAAGCAAATAACACACTTCCAATTGTCATGAAACTTAACATAATTGGTAAAGTTAGATTTTTAAATCTCTTAACAAGAATACCGAAGATAACTCCTGAAAGAATACCACTTAAAGCAAGAATTGTTAATAGATTTCTAGCTACATCTGGTTGATAGTGATATTTTTCTGCAAGTAGAGTAGGGATTTTGATAGTTGCTCCCATATATGAGATTCCTACTAAAAATGTTAGAAGAGTTAAAACGATTGTCTCTTTATGGAATTTAATACTAACTTTTTTATCATTTACATTTTCTGCGTTTGGTACAAATAATAGGAAAATTATAAATATAGGAAGAGCTAGCGCATAAACTAAAAATGTATATTGAATACCATAAATTAGTAAGTATCCAGAGATAAATGTAGTTAAAGCCTTACCTATATTAAGAAATGCCGTTCTCAATCCAATCATAGTACCACGGTGTTCTTCATCAAAGAAGTCACTAATCATACTTATAGAAAGAGAATTAAATAAACCAATACCAGCACCAAGGAAAAGTCTACTAATTAAAACAACTTTAAAGTTTGTTGTAAAAGCTGGTACAATACCAAAGATAAAAATTAGTAGTAGTCCAAGAAGAACTGTATTTTTTTTACCAATAATCTTAATAACTCCGTTGCTAAGAAGAACAAAGATTGTTATCATCATAGCAGGAATTGTAGCTAAACTCTCGACAGAAGCCAGACCTATATGAGGATTACTTGTATGATAGAAATTATATAGGTTTGGAATTACAGGAGAGATAGCAAGGTGCGACATTAATAATATAGAAATACTAAGTAGTGAAAACTTAGCGAATGAATTTAATTTCATGTTGTTTCTCCTTTTTTCTTAGATAATTAATGGGGTTACTTAAAAGTCCTAAACTTCAACAAAATTCATATGATAATTTATAGTCGCATTGGTTTATTGATATCTAAATTCACTTTATAAAAACTTTTTAGATATCTAATGAACTGAGCGGAGGACTCTAAAAAATCGATTTTTTTCCAAAATCACGATATTTGAAGTCACTCCCCAAAAAACTAAGTTGTTATGAAAACCATACTATACCAGTATAAAAAAAATTTAAATTGAGGTCAAGTGAAGTGAGAATAAAATAAGTAAAGTAAAAAAACTACTAATCAAGACTTGTTAAGAATAACAATATAAGATAAAATAGAGATAACAATAATTATGGAGAGGTTTTGATAAAATGGCAAAAGCAGAAATTAAAAGAATAATAATGGATATGGTAGATGAGAACTGCTATGTAGTATATAAGGATGGACGTGGGGTTATTGTTGATCCAGGAGAAGGTTTTGATAGAATACAAAAAGCTGTAGAAGAATTAAATGTAAAAATCGAAGCTATTTTATTAACACATGCTCATTTTGATCATATTATGTCATTAGATGAGTGTAGAAAATATTATGACGTTCCTGTATATATTTCAAGTCATGAACGCGATTGGTTACAAAATCCAGATTTTAACGGTTCAACATTGTTCCGTTTAAGAAGACCGCCTATGACTGATCCTGCAGAATTTGAATTTGAAGAAAACAAAAAATACGAAATTGCTGGTTTAAGTTTTACAGTCCTTCCTACACCAGGACATTCACCAGGTGGGGTATCATTTGATTTCGGTAAGTTTGTTGTAGTTGGAGATGCACTATTTAGAAGTGGTTTTGGTCGTTATGATTTATACGGCTCAGATTATGATGCGCTAAAAAATTCATTAGGAAATGTATTATTCAAACTTGATGGAGCTAAAATAGTTTATCCAGGTCATGGTGATGAGACTACGATAGAACGTGAGCGAGGTCTAAATCTTATCGGTTGTTAATAAAAAAAGGGAGGAATCTTATGAGGAAGTATATAGGAAGATTATATGTTGATTACTTATTCTTTAATATTTGGGCGATAAGCTTGACATGTGTCGTGGTTGCTTCTGTTATTTTTAAATTTACTGGTTTTGAAGAAGTGTATGGTGTAGATGTCTATATTATATTATGGATTCTATTAGGATTAGTATTTTTAAATCATGTAATAGTTGTAATGCTAAGAGACAAATATGAGTATAATACATTTTTTGAAATTACAGATGAACATTTTAAACTAGCTTCAACATTAATGTACACATTTTTAAAATTGGAGAAAGTAGCACCACTTAGGAATATACTAGATTACACAATTAAACAAAATTTAATATCGAAAAAGTTCAATATTTATAAGGTTAGTATAAACACCGGTTCGGAAAAACTAAAATTTTATGTTTCTAGAAAGGACGTAGAACAGTTAGAAAAACTATTGTTAACTATACTAGAAAATAATCTTAATTATAGGAGGTATAAAGATGAAGAATATTAAAAAAAGTCGAGTACATCCTATGGTTATTATGGATTCTGTAATTACTGGATTTAGATTGTTTGGTATTTTTATGATTCTGGCATTAAAAGAACAAAATTGGAAATATTATTTACTAGTTTTAGCAGGGTTTCTTTTACTAATAGTAATAGGTATATTTGATTATTTCTTAAAAAGTTATGAAGTACGTGATGGAGCTCTAATTTACACAAAAGGAATAATAAATAAAGAAGCGAAAAATATAAATCTTGAAAATATTCAGTCAATAGATATGAGTTCTAATATAATGTATCAAGCATTTAATCTGCTTTCGGTGGATATAAACCTTGTTGGAGGTAAAATTAGGATAAAACCTCTGAAGAAGGAAGTTGCATTGAATTTAATTGATATACTAAGAGAATTAAAACAAGGTGAATCTGAAGATATAACTTCAGATCAAGAAGAAAAAGTACAGGAATCTCAAAAAGAAATATTAAGATTATCTGTGAAAGACCTTGCGTTTTACGGGCTACTTAGGGTTAGGTTCTTTGCAGCTTTAGGGTTAATATTAGCATTAAATGATAAGATTCGAGATGTGTTTAAGATTATTTTCGACAATGAAGCTTATTTCGATAAACTACTTCAAAAGAATGCTGAATCAGTAGCAGGAAATATAACAGCTATATTTATAATAATTGGGATTTTTATGATTTTAGTAGTAATTGCATCAATTATTCATACGATTGTAAAATATTATAACTTTATCCTTACGACAAAAGATAATAATTTACTATGTAAATATGGATTGTTAAATAAAAAATCACTAGTTATTGATATTGATAGAATCCAGAGTGCAAAATTAATATGTCCGTTGCGTTATCGCTTTTTCGGGCTAGCGAAACTATCAGTTGAAACTTTAACTAATAACGTATCAGAAGATTTAAGTGAGCAAAAATCTACGATAGATGTCTTACCACTAGTAAAAAAAGGTTTTGCACAAAACTTTGTGAAAAATAATCTAGGAATTGATTTAGAGTACTATGAAAGTTTAGAAAGTGAGAAAATACAACGAAAAGCAAGAATAGCCTTGTATCGTTGGAGTTTGTTTAATTGCAGTCCTCTACCGATAATAGTATTTGTAATATTATATTTTGCTAATATTGATTTCAAGCTAGAGTATAAAGTTTTGAGTTCGCTTGCTCTTTATCTTGCCTTAGTTTCATATAGTATTTTAGTGAAAAACTATATGTTGAAATATAACGAGCTTTCTTATGATAGACATTACTTTAAGAATACGTTTATTAGACAATTGACAATAATAACAGAATTTATTAAGGTAAAAAAAGTAGGAACAATTAATAATAGAACGAACTATTTTATGAATAAAAGAAATCTTGCTTATATATCAATAAATTCTATTGGAGTGAATTCAGATATTAAATTGAAATATTATGATAAAGGATATAAAGAAAAATTAGAAAGAGATTTTATAGTTTCGGAGGTAGGTTATGAGTAGAATATTTGAAAAAAAATCATGTAATTTACCAGAGAAATCAATACAATATTTGAGAATACACTTCGGAATATACGCCCTAGTTTTTTTATCATTTGTTATTAGTAAAAATGTATATGACTATTATAAAACGGAAATAAATTATAAATTTCTAGGTCTAGGTATATTAGTGATATTAACAATTTATGTTATAGTAGCTTTAGTGATTCCGCCATTAGTAATTAGAAATTATTCTTACGAGATAGATGAAATGGGAGTATCAGAAGTAGAAGGGATCTTTTTCAAGAGTAAAAAAACTTTGCCTTATAATACTATCCAAGATGTTACGATACATACAGGTCCAATTTTGAATAAGTTTAAATTGGCTAATATACAAGTAACTGGAATATATAGCAAATTATCGATTGATTGTCTGCCCATTGAAGAAGCGGAGAAACTAAAAGAAAAAATTCTCCAAGAAAGAAGTAAATACAATATTGAATATTAATTCTATTATATCATTCAGGATTTTCATTTGACAATTAGCTGATATTAGTTTAGAATATAGATATAAAGAGTAAGTAAAAACATAAAAGTAAAACACTAGCACCCGTTACAATGCTAGTGTTTTTATTATGATGAACATAATAAGGCTTATCGTTGTGTATTAGAGTGCTTTTCATCAAGCCATTTGGGAGTGACCCAAAAATCGTGATTTCGGAGAAATCGATTTTGTCGAGTCACCCCCGCACAGTTTATTAGATATCTAAAAAGCTTTTATAAAGCGAATTTAGATATCAATAAACCACTGCGTCTATGAGTTTTCATGTAAATTATTTTTAAAATTTAGTACTTTTGGATTATTCCCCATAATGTTAAGCACTGTTTGAGTAAGTATTTCTATAAAAGTATTTTATCACCTCCTACTATCGCAGGATTTGATTTGTTATCAACGACAAGTTAATTATATCATAGAAGAAGGGGAATGGAACAATAATATTAATATCTCTTCTGTGAGTTAAGTGAGAAAAGAAAAAAAATTCAGGTCGATAAGACGATTTTTATTAATCCCAATTGAAGGAGCGAAGAAATTGAAAGAAAAAATTCTTCAAGAAAGAAGTAAATACAATATTGAATATTAATTTTTTATTTTATCGTTTGACAAATTAGAAAAAGTATATTAAAATCTAATATGCTGATAAAAGAAATATAAATACTTATCAAGAGTGAGTGAGGGATAAGGCCCGTTGAACTCCAGCAACCTAATCAATTGATTAAGGTGCTTTCCTTAGCAAAGTTTACTTTGAACGATGAGGTAATAAATTAAGACCTTGTCTATAAGATAAGGTCTTTTATTTATATAATTTAAAAGATATTAAGGATCTAGAGGAGATTTGTATTAATATCAGACAAAAATATTTTAGGAGAAAGAAATGAGCAAAACATATTTATTTACATCAGAATCAGTAACAGAAGGACACCCAGATAAAATCGCTGACCAAGTGTCAGATGCGATTTTAGATGCGATTTTAGAACAAGATCCTTACGGACGTGTAGCTTGTGAAACTTGTGTAAACACAGGATTAGCAGTACTTGTAGGAGAAGTTTCAACAACAGCAAATGTTGACTTCCAACAAATTGTACGTGATACAATTAATGAAATTGGATATAATGATCCTAATAAAGGATATTCAGGAGACCACATCTCAGTTCTAGTTGGGCTAGATAAACAATCTCCAGATATCGCTCTTGGGGTTGATAATTCATTAGAAACAAAACAACAAAAAGAAGAGAATGAAGTAGGTGCTGGTGACCAAGGTCTTATGTTTGGATTCGCGACTAACGAAACACCAACATATATGCCACTACCAATTTACCTAAGTCAAAAACTTTCGAAACAATTAGCTGAAGTTAGAAAAAATGGAACTCTAGCATACTTAGGACCAGATGGAAAAGTGCAAGTAACAATCGAATATGATGTAAACCACAAAGTTAATAGAATTGATACAATCGTAGTTTCTACACAACATGATGCAGACGTGAGTCAAGAACAAATTCACGCTGATATTAAAAAATACGTAATCGAGCCATGTTTAGATAAAGATTTATTAGATGAAAATACTAAATACTTTATCAACCCAACAGGAAGATTTGTAATTGGTGGACCAGTTGGAGATGCTGGACTTACAGGACGTAAAATTATTGTTGATACATACGGTGGATTCTCTCGTCACGGAGGTGGAGCATTTAGTGGTAAAGATGCAACTAAAGTAGATAGATCAGGGGCTTATATGGCTAGATATATCGCTAAGAACATCGTCGCTAGTGGAATTTGTGACAAAGCAGAAGTACAATTAGCTTACGCAATTGGAGTAGCTCACCCAGTATCAATCTTTGTTGAAACATTCGGAACTTCTAAAGTTGATGAAGGGGATATTGTTAAAACTATTAAAGAAGAATTCCGCTTAACACCAAATGGAATTATCGAAACTTTAGATTTAAGAAAACCAATCTTCAAGAAAACAGCAGCTTACGGTCACTTTGGACGTGAAGATGTAGAATTCACTTGGGAAAGAACTGATAAAGTAGAAGCATTTAAAAAATTACTATAGGTGATACTATGAGTAAGGTTAGATTATATGCTTTCCAAATACTGTATTTTATAGGAATCTTTATAGTTTATTTTTATGGTTTATATGCGTTTGAATTTAAAGATGAATCTACTAATAAAGACGTAAGAATAACTGTTTTATCAATGTTGCTTTTGCTTTTATTTTTCAGAGTTCCTTGGATTCTAGTAAAGAAAGCATATTTGATATTAGATCAAAGGGGAAGCCTGAGTGGGGATTATTATAATAATAAGATAAAATGGAAGCAATTTTTAAAAAATACCTTTAAAGAGATATTTGTGTGGCCGTGGAAAGGAATGGTATATTTTGGCTACTTCATAATTTTGATTTTAGCTATAAGATTTTATTTTATCTATCTATTTTGGGGAATAGTAGATGATTCTTATAATATGCCTTATACTGCAAAAATTATAATTTTTGGTGTACTTTGTCGCTGGATTGGGTACAGAGGAATTTATGGATATTTTGCGTATTTTATAAACTATGAAATGAGTGAAGAGGAAAGAGCAAGAAGACTAGAGTATTTCAATCAACACTTTGAACTTTTACGTGATAATTCTTATACAAATACTGAAAAGTATTTTTGGGATATGAGATATAAAGCATTTCAATACAAAAGATATGTTGTGATTCGTGATATTAAGTTAAATGTGAAGTATAGATTAACTTATAGTACAAACAAACATGGTACGGAAATGTCTATTGAGAAAACACGACAGTATTTGAAAAACGAGTAAAAATGATGTTGAAAAACGTAGATTATTGAAATTTTGTAATCTGCGTTTTTTATTATATACTGTTGATAAAGATTCTTTAAGATGATGAATCAGTACAGTAGTAGGAAAAAAATAATGAAAATGGAGATGTGATATGAAGAATGTAAATTTAAATGAAAGAAATGATGGAGATTTTTTTTCGAAATTGGGATTTTCACAATATGATAATTTGATATTTGAAGATGAGAATGAAAAAGAAAATTTTAAAAAATCTATGAGTATCTATTCAGAATATATGAAATCAATTGATCAAAATATATTTAATGATAAAAATAGAGCTAGACAATACCCAGAAAAATTAATTCAGGCGATAGATGAATCAAAGTATAATATCGAAGCGAAAATAGCAAAAATAAATTATACACTAGCACCGGAATATTATAAATTGGAGCTTTTGCATGAATTGAAAACAGAGGTGGAAGAATATACTAAGGTAAAATTCAATACAGGAAGTGAAGAAGTGAACCTATTTCATTATGATGTTTGTAAATATATAGTTGAATATTATTTTAATAATGAAATGTATCATAATGTAATTCAATTTATAGATAGTGAATTTAAAAATATTTCATTTTCTGATGAATTTTACACAGAGATATTGTTTTTTAAATTATCTTCTTATTTATATATGAGAAAATTTAAAGAATTTTGCGATTTACTAAATGATGCAGTAAATAATCATTTGAGATTAAATGAATTTATTCTTATTTCAAGATTATTTTATTATTTAATTCAATGTGATTTTAATCGAGCAGAAGGATATTTTAAAGAATTATTGTGTGAGAATGATAAAGTGTTAGAATATCTGAATAGAATTATGATAGATGATAAAATAAAAGAAATATGTATTGATGATGAAAGTTGGGAACTGAGGTACTTGGATTATTGTTTTAGTTTTTATCTAGGAATGCTAGATAATAAATACTTCTTTGATTCTTTATATACAATGGTGAAAGATGAAAATGGTATTATTGAATTAGAATCCGAATATGAAGAAAATCCGATATCTCTTATGAAAGAAGATAGTGCATTTAAAGGCCTAGATGAACAGGAATTAGAGATACTTGCTGATTCAAAGTATAAAACTAAATATTCATTTTATTTTAGCACTAGGTGGGAAGTTCTTGAGGAAACAGGTATTAAAATGAGTACTATCAGAAAATTGGAAAAGAATGGTGTGGAATTCTATGAAGATTAGCAATTTGATTTTTTTCTACTACTAAATAGTTTATTGAATTAATTCAAAGTATTTTAATTGCAAAAATTTTATTAATGTAGTTTAATATAAATAAGTACAAAAAGTGAAAAAATTATGAACAAATTGTGGAGGTAATTATGAACCTGTATGAACAAATAGGAGAAGAAAAGATTGATGAACTAGTTATGCATATGTATGATGATATAATACCAAATGATGATAGAATTAATCTTTTATTTAATGATGGTTTTGAAAAAATCAAGATAGAACAGAAACGATTTTTTAGATTATTCTTAGGACAGCCAGGTCATTCGATTTTTGCTACACCTGATTTGAGAAAAAAACATATGAAACTGCCTATTTCTATAAAAGAAGCAAAATACTGGTTAGAAGATTTTGAGTTAGCATTAGATAGATTAGATATAGATCCTGCAATTAAAAAATTCTTTAGTCAAAAAATTAATTCCTTAACTATGCAAATGATAAATACAATTTAAAAAAGTAATCCCTCACTACTAAAAATAGTAGTGAGGGATTTATTTATGCGACAACTTCGTCTTCATCCGATATAGAGAATATTTCTCTTAGTGTTTCAGGAGAAGCAGTAGAAACAAATCTAATTGTAGATTTTATATTATAAAGGAATGCTTCATCTTTGTGTATTCTATTTGCAGTTAAAGCTCCTTGAATACTTATGAATAACCATTCACTAATAGGATTACAAACATCTTCTGGTAGATTTCTATCGAATAACCCATCAGCAAGAAGTAAGCGCCAGTTTTCCAATATATCACTACATTTTTCGGCGATAATTGGTGATAATTCGGCAGTTTCCATGGCTAATAATGTCAGAGAGAAACCACTGCGTTTACATGCTTTACCTTTTGATATAAAAAGATCAAAAACAGTTGTTAAGTACTCCTCTAAAGTCCCTAATTTCGGAGAAATTGTTTTAAATTCTTTTTTTACATTACTGTTGATTTTATCTAGTGCTTCTAGATAAATCTCATCCTTTCCTTTTGGAAAATAATAATATACGCTTCCTTTAGGGGCTTTAGCTTTTTTAATGATATCCTGAACACTTGTCAGAGAATAGCCCTTAGTTCAAACGTTTTGGACAGTTGTTAAAATAATATTTTCTTTTACTTTATTATTTAACGTCATGTCATTCACTCCCTTGCTTTATTATTATAATTATATTATACAATTTTATGATAATAAAATCAATATTCTATAACAAAAATTCATAAAACGTCTTGAATATACAAATATCTAGTTATCAGTAATGATAACGTATAATGGAATAATTTTATATAGTTAAGGTTATCTAAAAATATAACAATATAAAAGAGTATATTATAATAAATAGGTTCAATTAAATAATATTTTTAATGAAAATTGATTTTGGGTAATTTTAAGCTGATTTCTTTGCAATATTTGTATTTAATCGACTTTTATAGTAAAATATAACATGATATTCAATAAGGAGATGGGTATGTTAAAAAAGAAAATGTTTCAACTTTGTGTTGAGTTAACGAATGGAAATATGAGTTCTAAAGCTCTTAAAAAATTAACTAAGTCTAATTTAAGTAGATTAATGATTCAACCTTTTGCTAAGGTATATGATATTAACACAGAAGAAATCTTAGATGAAATTGATGATTTTAAAAATTTAAATGAATTTTTTATTAGAAAGCTACGACCTGATGCTCGACCAATTAATCAAGAAGAGGATTCTTTAGTTAGTCCTACTGATGGAGTTATTTCAGAAGTGGGAACTATAAGCGAAGATAGTACATTTATTGTGAAAAATCAAGTGTATAATGTTCAAACATTAGTTGGAGATAGTGAGCTAGCTGATAAATATAAAGATGGTACATATATGATAATATATCTAAGTCCAAAGAATTATCACCGTATTCACTTCCCTATGAATAGTCAAGTAAAGGATGCTTATAGTCTAGGTAAATATTCATATCCAGTTAATAATCTTGGATTAGAATTAGGAGATAATATTTTAAGCTATAACTACAGACAAGTGTATAGACTTAATGGAAAAATAAATTATACATTAATTCCTGTAGGGGCCCAAAATGTTAACTCTATAATTCCAACGTATGAGAGTATTTATGTAAAAAAAGGGGAAGAGTTAGGGTACTTTGAGTTTGGTTCAACAGTTGTGTTATTATTTGAAAAAGATAACGTAATCTTAGAGGAAAACTTAGAGAATAAAGAAATCAAGATGGGAGAGAAAATAGCTACTATTTTATAGGCTATTGTTAAAAGAAAATGGTACTAAAAAGATATTTTTCACCGGATGATTTTATAGAAAAGTATGAGTTTATTGATGTTGAGTACATGAATATGCACAACAAGAAAGTTATTATTTCTGATTTAGATAATACTTTAATATCATGGGATAGTAAAAAAGATACAAAAGAATTGAACAAATGGCTAAAGAAGATGAAAAAAGCTGGTTTCGATATTATTGTTGTGTCTAATAATACAGAAGAACGTGTTGAGGAGTTCTGTAAAAAATTAAATCTTCAATATGTAGCTGGAGCAAAAAAACCGTTGACAATTGGATTTAAAAGAGCTTTACAAAAATTAAATAGAAAGCCTGAAGAAGCGATTATCTTAGGAGACCAAGTATTAACTGATGTACTAGGTGCAAAGAGTTTTGGTGTTATGAGTGTACTAGTAAAGCCTATTTCTAAAACTGATGCATTCAAAACTAGAATTAATAGATTTTTTGAAGGGTTAATAATCCAAAATTTAACAAGAAGAAAAAAATTCCCTAAAATGAAAAAAGTAGGATATAGATTAAAACATAAGAAAGAAAATGGAGGCCATATTGAGTAATAAAGTTTATTGTATAGGTTGTGGTGTTGAGATTCAAAGTGAAGATCAGAACAAACAAGGTTATTTACCAAAGAGTGTAGTAGAAAAAAGTATTGATGGCAATCTTGTTTGTAAAAGATGTTTTAGATTAAAAAACTATAATGAAGTATCTGATGTGCAACTTGGAGCTGAAGATTTTTATCAACTTATCAAAACACTATCAAAAAAAGATGCATTAATTGTAAAAGTAGTAGATATCTTCGACTTTTCTGGAAGTTGGATTGAAGACGTGGTTGATATTGTAGGAAATAACAAAGATATAGTACTTGTGGCTAACAAGTTAGATTTATTACCTAAATCAGTTAAACAAAATAAAGTAAAACAATGGCTATTTAAGATGCTGAAAGCTAAGGGTATTAAAGTAAAAGATATTCTTTTAATTAGTGCGATAAAAAATCAAGGTGTTGAAGAAGCCGCAAGTCGTATAGATGAATTACGAGATAGTAAGGATGTTTATATAGTAGGAGCAACGAATGTTGGTAAATCTACATTTATTAACAAACTTATCGAACTTACAACTGGGGATAAGAATGTTATTACAACTTCTCACTTCCCGGGGACAACACTAGGGATGATAGAAATCCCATTAGACCGTGCTACTAGTATTTATGATACACCAGGTATTATTCTAGATTATGATATAGCTCATTATCTTGATGCGCAAAGTCTAAAATTAGTAATGCCTAAAAAAGAGATTAAGGCGCGTGTATTCCAATTAAATGCTGAGCAAAGTTTATTCTTCGGTGGTATGGCTCGAATGGATTTTGTAGAAGGTGAGCGTCAAAGTTTTACATTATATGCATCTAATTTAGTAGAAATTCATCGTACAAAATTAAGTAATGCTGATCAATTATTTGAAAAACACTTAGGAACATTATTAAAACCACCATTTGAAGATAATATTTCTATTTTCAACAATCAAGTTAAGAAAAGCTTCACTATCGACAGTAGAAAGATGGATATTGTGATTTCTGGATTAGGATGGATTACTATTAATAGCGATAGTGGATGTAAGATTGATATTCATGTTCCAGAAGAAATCGAAGTATTTGTACGTGAATCGATAATATAGTAAAAGAAAAGAGGATAAGATGTTAAAAGGAAAACAAAAAAGACAATTAAGAGCATTAGCTCATCATTTATCACCAATTTTCCAAGTAGGGAAATCAGGTGTTAATAGTGATATGATTCAAGGAATTAGAGATGCGTTAGAAAAACGTGAATTATTAAAAGTAAGTATTTTACAAAACTGTGAGGAAGATAAAGATGAAGTTGCAAAAATTTTATCTGAACGTACTTCATCTGAATTAGTTCAAGTAATTGGACACACTATTGTATTATACAAACAAAGCTCTAAGGAAAAGTATAGAAAAATAGAGTTGGTGAAATAAGATGTCAATTGCGCTTTATGGTGGTAGTTTTGACCCGATTCATATAGGTCATCTAATTACTGCCGAAACAGCACTAGATACTTATGATTTAGAGAAAGTTATTTTTATTCCCTCGTATATTACACCGTTAAAAGGTAGAGGACTTGAAGCTAGTGATAAAAATAGGTTTGAGATGACGAAACTAAGTACTAAAGGCAACTTAAAGTTTGAAGTAAGTGACTATGAAATATCAAATGAGGGTGTAAGTTATAGTTATAATACCGTTAAGTATTTTAGTGAATTGTATAAAAATGAAAAAATCTATTTTATTATTGGAACAGATAGAGCCAAAGATTTAAAAAAATGGTATAATATAGGAGAACTAGCAAAACTTGTAACTTTTATTTTTGTTGCTCGTGATGAAGAGGATTTATATAAAGTGGCAGAAGGGGATGTTTTTTATAAATCTATTAATTACGAGATAATGAAATCACCGATAATTGAGATAAGTTCTAGTTTAATTAGGAAAAATTTAAAAAACAAGAAAAGTATTAATTATATGATTACTGATGAATGTAGGTCATATATAGAGGAGTTGAGTTTATATGGAATATCAAGAAATTCAAAATAGAGTGAAAGAAATATTACCAGAAAAAAGATACGAACACACATTAAGAGTTGTGGAAGTAGCAAAACATTTAGCAAAAGTTCATGGAGCAAACGAAGAAAGAGCAGCTTTAGCAGCTTTAGTACATGATGTTTGTAAACCAATGGATGAAGTATTGATGAAAAAATATGTAATCTTACATAATTTAGATGGGAAACTATTAGATTATCCAGTAGAGGTTCTTCACGGACCTGTAGCAAGTGCGTTTATTGAGGAAGAATTTGGTGTAGCTGATGAGGAAGTTAAACTTGCTGTTGCTAACCACACATTTGGTAGAAAGCACATGACATTATTAGAAAAAATAATCTTCATAGCTGATTATACTGATCCACAAAGAAAACACCCACATTTAGCTGAGGTTACTGAAGTATCTCAATATGACTTAGACGAAGCGGTAAGACTTGCTGCTAAGTATACGCTAGTTTATTTAATCGATAACGATGAAAGAATTTATCCATCATTATTAGAGTGTTATAACTATTATAATATTAAAAACTATCGTGTTGGATTTAAAGAAAAAAATAAAGACAAAATTTTAGCTGATGAAAAAACAATTACGATTAGAAATAAGAGTGAAGCTCACTTCAAAAAAGGTGATTTATTAGAAGCTACGACTTATGAAGATCCTGATACAGTGTTTGCTACATTAGAAGTTGATTTAGTTAAACCTGTAACAAGAGATACTTTAACAGAACGTTATGCTAAGTATTATGGTGTTACTCTAGATGAATTAATCGAAAAACTAGCAAAAAGATACCCAGAAGATGATGTATTATATGTGGTAATGTTCCATATTATAAAAAAATAAAATAAAGAAAGAGGATGAAAATGGAAGTAGAAAACTTATTAAAAGTTGTTGTAGATGCATGTGATGATAAACACGGTTATGATATCGTTGCTTATGATTTAACTCAAGCAGGAGTATTATATGACTATTCTGTAATTTGTCACGCACCTACAAATAGACAAGTAGAAGCAATTGCACAAGAAGTAAGAGAACAAGTATTAGAGAACGGTGGAGAAATTCATAGCACAGAAGGTCTAAGAGAAGCTAAATGGATTCTTATGGACTTAGGGGATGTTGTAGTAAACATCATGACTCGTGATGACAGAGAATACTATGAATTAGATGCACTATTTGAGAAATACCCTATAAAAGGTGTATAATATGTACGAAAATTTAAGTATTGTTTATGATAAACTAATGGATGTCGACTACGATGCTTATAAAAATATTATTGATCAAGAATTAGAAGATAGAAAAAATCTTCTAGTTCTTGATTTAGGTTGCGGTAGTGGAACAATGCTATCAACTCTAAAAAAATATGGAGAAGTATTCGCAGTAGACAATAGTGAGCAAATGTTGGCGATAGCTAGTGAAAAAGTTCCTGGTTGTAATTATTTTGCGATGGATTTATTAGAAATTTCATCGTTAAATATGGAATTTGATTTTGTATTAAGCGCATTTGATGTATTTAATTATTTATCGGATTTTGAAGAATTTAAACTAGGATTAAAAGAAGTATATTCATCTTTAAAAGAAGGTGGAAAATTTGTATTTGATATCCACACTCCAAAAAAAATAACGGATATGTTAGAAAAGCAAGTTTTCGGTTATGAAGATGAGGAAATTAGTTATCTGTGGTTCACATATGAAACAGAAAATCCTCTAGAAGTGGAGAGTGAACTGTCGTTCTTTATAAAAGAAAACAATGGTTTATATAAAAAACTAGAACAGTTTCACTCGCAAAGAACTTATGAAATTGAAAGCGTCCTTGCTGAAATTCAAAATATTGGATTTAAAGTTAAAGAGTATTTCTGTGACTTTGATAAAAATAAAAAAACTTATGTTGAATCAGATAGGATAATTTTTATTTTGGAGAAGTAATATGGCAGTTGATTTTAAGAAAACTTTAAAACATTTATATGTACGTAAGACGAAACCTAGTATTGTTAATGTGGAGAGAGCTAATTATATTGCAGTTAGGGGGAGTGGGGACCCAAATGATGAAAATAGTGAATATAAGGGGTTGATCCAAAAGTCTTAAAATTTGACAAAGTTCATATGAGAACTCATAGACGCAGTGGTTTATTGATATCTAAATTCGCTTTATAAAAGATTTTTAGATATCTAATAAACTGTGCGGGGGTGACTCTACAAAATCGATTTCTTCGAAATTGAGATTTTTGAGTCACTCCCATGATGAAGGAATCTGTGTCCAATGTATGCATGTTGGTCCTTATGATAAAGAGCTAGAAACTGTTGCTAAGATGCACAAATATATGATTTCTGAAGGTTATGAATTAGACATTAATGAGATAAGATTCCACCATGAAATTTATATTTCTGATGTGAGAAAAACTGCACCTGAGAAGCTTAAAACAGTTATTAGACATCCAATTAGGAAAAAATAGTAAACTTGATTCTAGTCTTGCTAGAATCAAGTTTTTTATGAATTGACATTATATGATTAAAATAGTATTATAATTACAGATGTAACTGAAAAAGAAGGATGATAATAAATGGAAATTAATATTTCGGAAGCGGAATGGGAAGTAATGCGAGTGGTCTGGAGTAATAAAGAAACTACAAGTAAGTTTGTAATTGATACTCTAGGTGAAGAGAAGTCTTGGACACCATCAACCATTAAGACCTTACTGTCAAGGTTAGTTGAAAAAGGATTTTTAGAAACAAGAAAACAAGGGAATAAATTTTTATATTCGGCAAATTGTGTAGAAGACGAATGTTTAGATATATTAACACAGAACTTTTTAGAGAGAATTTGTGAAAGAAGAACTCATATTATTGTTAAGAATATAATTGAAACTGATAATTTAAGTAAAAGTAATATTGATGAAATTATTGAGTTGCTGAAAGAAAAAAGAAAAACAGCAGCTGAGGTTGTTACGTGTAAGTGTCTAAAAGGGCAATGTAGCTGTGCAGCGAAACACGGGTAAGAGAGGGATTATTATATGGAAAATAGTAAACAAAAGATACTTATAACAGGAGCTTCAAGTGGTCTTGGTCGTGAGTTAGCGCACCAATATGCACAAAAAGGGAATGTGGAGTTGATATTAGTAGCCCGTAGAAAGGAAGCTCTTGAAAAAGTTGCTAAAAAATGTGAAGCATTTGAAAATGTCAAGACTAGAGTATATAGTGTGGATATCGGTTCTCAAGAACAGGTAGAACACCTACTTTCATCTGTAAAAGATATAGATATACTAATCAATGGTGCGGGCTATGGGATTATGAAAGATTTTAGTGAATTCAGCGACCATGATGTTGTGAATATGTTTGATACAAATGTTATAGGAACTATTCAATTAACTACTGAAATTGCTAAAAGAATGAGAGAAAAGAAATCTGGAACTATTGTAACTATAGCTTCTCTAGCAGGAAAAATAGCTACACCGAAGAGTTCAGTTTATTCTGCTACAAAATTTGCTCTAATTGGATATTTTAATTCTTTACGTTTAGAACTAAAAAATGATAATGTTTATGTTATGACTGTAAATCCAGGGCCTGTAGCTACAAATTTCTTTAATATTGCTGATGAGGACAAGAGTTATCAGAAAGCGATGGGTGGTAAGACATTGACTCCTAAACTTGTTGTCAGTAAGATAATCAAAGGTATTGAAGAGAAAAAACGTGAAGTTAACTTACCATTTAAATTAGTTTTAGCTGTTAAAATTAGTCAATTATTCCCAAGATTAAGTGATAGAATGCTTTTAAGAATGTTTAAATAAGAAGAAAGAATCGAGATTAGATAATATCGGTTATATACTAAATCCGGGGCATGGAAAAAATTTCAACCCCGGATTTCAATTTTTAGGAGAAAAAGCACCTAAAGTTCTTAAAGGATATAACATAGTTTCAACATCTAAAAAAGATGGAATTACAACTCATGTGTACGGAGTAGAAAAATCTAGTGTTAAAACAAGTGAAAAAGTTGCTGAAAAAGCTAACGTTACTAACAATGAGAGAAAATTACCTAACACAGGTCTTAACTCAGTAGCTACAGTATCATTAGGTATAGTTGTGTTATTAGCTACACTAGCATTAAGAAAAAGAAAAAATAGATAATAAGATTGTAATAAATATATAGTATTAAAGTTTCTCAAAAAACATTGACAAGGGTTTCTTATCTTGATATACTTAAATCACAATAAAAAATTACACTTTGAAAAGAAGAGTAGTAGTTGATATTTGCATAGAGAGTCTCGGTGGGTGAAATGAGATCAAAGATGATACTATGAAGATGGTCTTTTCGTGTTAGTAGTTGAATAGTTAAACTGCTACGGGATAGCCCGATACAGCTAGGAGTATTAAAATGGTATTTTAGTACTTTTTGAGATGGTATTTGTGAAAATACTATAAATCAAGGTGGTAACACGTCTATAGATACGTCCTTGTGGAAGTTAATAGCTTCTACAAGGACTTTTTTCTTTGTGTAGGAAAAGTGAGGTAAATTTTATGAAAAAAAATAATAAAAAAATAACAAAAGTTGTTAGTTCTAGTTTAGCTTTAACATTGTTATTAGCAGGTTGTACTACTAATCAAAATAAGAAAACAGGGGATATTACAAAGCCATCGGTTGAATTTAAAACTTTGGTTCAAAATGATGGAAATGCGGTATCAGATAGTCATTTAAAAGTAGGAATCTTATCAGCAGATCCACTTACAGGAATGTTTAATCCAATATTCTTCTTACAAGCAACGGATTATTATGTTATGAGAGATACAATGCTATATACTTTTGCATTGGATAAAGACTACAGATTAAAACAAGATGATAATGAAGCTCCTGCGAAATTTCATTTAGATAAAGAGAAAAAAGAAGCAACAATTACTTTAAGAAAAGATCTGAAATGGAACAATGGTGAAGATGTTACTGCTGATGACGTAATAGCTACATATAATTTAATGGGGAATCCTAAGTATGTAGAAAATATCAGATATTCATCTGATTATGAAGTGATCGAAGGAATGAAAGAATATCACGAAGGTAAAGCTTCATCGATAAAAGGTATAGAGAAAAAAGATGATAAAACAGTCGTAATTAAATATACAGATGTTAGACCATCATTGCTATGGGGTAACGGCTTTATCACTACATTCTTAAATAAAGCACAGGTCGAAGAAGCGTCTAAAGATTTTTCTAAGTTTTCTGGTGCTAATCTAAATACAAAACCATTATCATACGGTCCATATTACTTAGACAAACAGGTTAATGGAGAAAGTGTTCTAGCCAAACAAAACCCACATTTCTTTAATAAAGATAAAGTAAAAGTAAAAGAAATAGAATTTAAAGCTGTGTCACCATCACAAGCAGCATCAGTTATTAAGAATGGAGATGTAGATTACATTCGTTCTCTTAGCCCAAATATTTGGGAAGGGATAAAAGACTCTAAAAACGGAGATGTTTTAGGTCAAACAGATCTTTATGTGTCATATGTAGGATTTAAATTAGGTAAATTTGATAAAAAAGAAGGAAAAGTTCTAACTGATACAAGTGGAAAATTAGGCGATGCTAAATTAAGACAAGCTTTTGGATACGCAGTAGATTGGGATCAAATTAATGATAAACTATTTAAAGGGTTAAGATATACACCAACTGGTTCAGGATTCTTTCCACCTAGAATAGAATTAGCAGTTAACCCTAATGGTAAGAAATTCAAAAAAGATGTAGAAAAAGCTAAAAAATTATTAGACGAAGCAGGATATAAAGATACTGATGGAGATGGATTACGTGAAAACAAAAATGGTGAGAAATTAGTATTTAATTATGCTGCAAGAAATACTGGTAGTGATTTAGATCAAGCGTTAGCAGATAATTTTATTAAATCATGGAAAGAAGTAGGTCTTGATGTTAAATTGATAGATGGTAAATTATTATCACCGAAAGATTGGTCAACAAGAGTACAAGCAGATGATCCTTCTATTGATATTTTCCAAGGAGCATGGGGATTCTTTAATAATCCAAACCCTAACTATATAGCTGGTGGAACTTCTAAATTAAATTTACCTAGATATATAGATGAAACTCTAACGAAAGATTTAGAAGCGATTGATTCAAAAGATTCATTTGATGATAATAAAATAAAAGAAGCATTTAATAAATTTGATAATGATTTTGCTGAGGTTGCACCATGGATACCTTTAAGCTGGAGTACAGATATAGTATGGGTTAATAAACGAGTGAAAAATATAGATCTTAAAAAATACAATACTTTTGAACAACAATTCTATGAACTAGAATTAACTTCAGATAAAGGTATTAAAAGCTAAATATAAATAAAAACATACGTTACTTGATAAGACTTATGAATAAAGTTTAAATGCTGATAGTTAGATAAAGTGATTCAGAGAAAACTAAAATTTATAATCTAATAAAAAACATGTTGAGCGACTTAATAAAATTAATTCCTAAGGGATTGTAATTTTTGAGTCGCTCTCTTTAAAGGATTATTCTCCCTAAATATTATACAAATTTTTTAAAAAATGAAATAAAGGTCTTTATCAAAATAAATTGTGAAATAATAATATCTTATAAGAATTATTGTACTGATAATTAATATTATTAGATGGAAAAATTTTCTTAAATATGATAAAATAAAGTATTGAGAAATCAACGATTAAATTTCTAATGAAAGAGATTAAAGGAGATTATATGATTAATAAATTAGGATGGAAAATTGGTGGAGAACAAGGTGAAGGGCTAGAAAGTACAGCCGAAATCTTCTCTACAGTAATAAATACACTAGGTTACCACATGTATTCTACAAGAGACTTCGCAAGTAGAATTAAAGGTGGTCACAGTAATAGTAAAATTTGTATTTCAGAAGAAAGAATTAATGTTATTGACTATAAGACTGATATTCTTATAGCATTTGATCAAGCTACATTAGATAGTTATATTCCAGAATTGGATGAAAACAGTATTATTATTGCGGACGCTAAAATTAAACCAGAAATTTCAGAAGAAATTAAAGGATTAGTTGCGGTATTCCCAATTACTGATTTAGCAAAAGAAATTGCAAATCCAATTATTAAAAACATTATTACACTTGGAATTTGTTCAGCATTATTAGATATTGATTCAAAAATATTCTACGATATGATTGAAGCGAAATTTTCTAGTAAAGGTGAAGAAATCGTAAATATTAACATTCAAGCCTTCGATAAAGGTCGTGAGATCATGAATGAATTCATGACTGAAAATAATATTAATGATAAGTATTATCTAAAAAAATTAAATCCAACTCACAAAAATATGAGGTTAGTTGGTAACCATGCAGCGGGTCTTGGTGCACTAGCGGCAGGATGTAGAATGTATGCAGGATATCCAATTACACCAGCTACAGAAATTATGGAATATTTATTTGATAAACTTCCATTAGTAAATGGTGCGTATATCCAAACAGAAGATGAGATTGCGGCGTTAGGTGTAGCTATTGGAGCGAACTTCGCAGGAGTTCGTGCTATGACAGCTACTTCAGGGCCTGGTATCTCATTAATGACAGAGTTCTTAGGTATGGCAGCGATGGCAGAGCAACCAGTTGTTATAGTTGATGTTCAAAGGGGTGGACCTTCTTCAGGGCTTCCGACAAAAACTGAGCAATCAGATATTTTCCACGCAGTTTATGGTGGAACAGGAGATGCTTCTCGTATTGTATTAGCTCCAACATCTGTAGAAGATTGTTTCTACACTATGATTGATGCATTCAATATGGCAGAAAAATACCAAACACCTGTTATTGTCTTAATGGACTTACAATTAGGTATGAATAAATCTACAGTTCCTAACTTTGATTTTAGTAAGGTTCAAATCGATCGTGGTAATCTATTAAAACAAGAAGAAATCACAGAAGAAGATATTATTTACTTCAAACGTTATGCGACTGATGTATTAGTTTCAAACAGAACTATCCCAGGTCAAAAAGGTGGAATCCACAACGCAAACAGTTATGAACACTCTGTTGTAGGATTACCTTCTGAAGTTAAACGTAACACAGTACGTCAAAAAGAAAAACGTTCTAATAAGATTGAATCTGCATTAGTAGAAAAACCATTTATCTTAAATGAATATAATGATGAAAAAGACATTCTATTAGTAGGTGTAAATTCAACATATGGAGTTCTAAATAAAGCTGCTAAGCAATTACAAGAACAAGGTATGAAGATTGATACTATGCACATTCGTCAAATTTACCCAGTTGCTCAGCCTATTCGTGATGCATTTGATAAATATAGAAAGATTTATATTGTCGAGCACAACCACAATAAACAGTTACGTACTGTAATAGCAAGTAAATATCACAATTCAGAAAAAATTGGTAGTTTACTGAAATATAATGGAGACATCTATTATACTCACGAACTTGTTGAACAATTACTAGAGGAGGAGAAATAGTTTGAAAGTAACATTAAAAGATTATAAAAACGATGTTAAGCCCGATTGGTGTGCCGGTTGTGGAGACTTCTCGGTACTTGCGGGTATAAATAGAGCTGTAGTAAATCTAGGGATTAAGCCTGAAAATGTTGTAATCTCAGCAGGGATTGGATGTTCGGGGAAAATCAGTGGATATACAAAAGCATATGGAGTTCAAGGATTACACGGACGTTCACTACCAATTGCTCAAGGGATAAAACTAGCGAACCAAGATCTAACAGTTTTCGCTATGGGTGGAGATGGTGATGGATATGCTATCGGAATTGGACATGCTGTTCATGCTATGAAACGTAATGTAAATATGACATATGTAGTAATGGATAACCAACTATATGCCTTAACAAAAGGTCAAATGTCTCCTAAATCTGATGAAGGTTTAGTAACGACAACAACTTTAGAGGGTGTAATGGAAAAACCATTATCAGCTATGAAAATTGCCTTATCTTGTGAAGTTACATTCTTAGCACAAGCATTCACTGGTGATATGAAAGAAATGATGCAAATCTTTGAAGAAGCTGTTAATCATGATGGATTCTCACTAGTTAACGTGTTCAGCCCATGTAAAACATATAACTACAAAAATACGCCAGCTTGGTATAAAGAACACTTAACAAAACTTTCTGATATCGAAGGTTATGATAATACTAATAAATTAGAAGCGTATAGAGTCTTAGAAGAATATAATGACCTTGTAACAGGGGTAATCTACAAAAATGAGAAAAAACCTCATTACGAAGACACTTTACGTAATTATAAACGAGATGAACCTATTGCTCATCAAAATCTAGAACTTAGTGAGGAATTATTTAACTCGTTATGTGATGAATTCAGATAAGAGGTAAAATATGAAATTAAAAAGAATATTATTGCCATTAGCTGCAGCTTATGTAGGATATAGAGTTTATCAAAAAACAGAAGAGCAAGAATTAAACAATGATCACATAGATAGGTGTAGAAACAAATTAATTGCATTAGGTTACGATGTTATAGATAGCTATACGCTAAACTTAAAAGAAAACTCATATTTAATGTTCTATTTTGACAATAACAATGTCGAATATGAAGTCCGCTATGATAAAGAAAGTGAAACAATAGAGTACATAAAAGAGGTATAAAAAAATGAGTAAATCAATAGAAAGATTCAGAGAATTAACAATGTTAGACGGAACATCAGGGTTTGAAAGTGAAATTTCAAAATATTTAGAAGAAAATTTATCTAAATATGCTGATGAGATTAAGTTCGATAATCTTGGTGGAATCTATGCTATTAAAAAGTCTAAAAAAGAAAATGCTAAAACAGTTATGATTTCAGCTCACATGGATGAAGTTGGATTTATCGTAACTAAAGTATTACCAAACGGTATGCTTAAATTCGAAACACTTGGTGGTTTTAGGGAAGATGTTCTTTTAGCTCAAACTTACACAGTAACTTCATATGAAGGGAAAAAATTCACTGGCGTAATAGGATCAATTCCTAAACACTTCACTGCAGGAGTAGCGCAAAATGTAAAAATTAGCGATATGACTATAGATGTAGGTGCAGCTTCAAGAGAAGAAGCTTTAGAAATGGGAATTCGTGAAGGAGCATTTGTTACACCAAAAACAACATTCGAACAACTTACTGAAAACAGATTTATGAGTAAAGCTGTTGATAACCGTTACGGATGTGTAATTATTACAGAAATCTTAGAAGAATTTGCTGAAAAAGAATTAGACTTCAATCTAGTTGTTTGTGCTACTGTTCAAGAAGAAGTAGGTCTTCGTGGGGCAACTGTGGCAGCTAATATGATTAAACCTGATGTATGTTTCGTTGTAGACTGTAGTCCAGCAAACGATATGGATGGAAAAGAAACTAGTAACGGACGCTTAGGAGAAGGATTCTTAGTAAGATTAGTTGATAGAACTATGGTACTTCGTGCTAATATGAGAGAAAAAATCGTTTCACTTGCTGAAGAAAATGGAATTAAATACCAATACTTCACATCACCAGGAGGAACAGATGCTGGTAATATTCACCAAGCATTAAATGGTATTCCAACAACTGTAATCGGTATTTGTGCACGTTATATTCACACTCACAATGCAGTATTCGATATCCGTGACTACTACGCAGCTAAAGCAATTTTAGGAAAATTATTAGAAACTATTGATGATAAATTCATTGAAGATGTAAGAAAATAAAACGAAAAATGAGGATAGAAAAAATTTCTATCCTCATTTTTTTTATCTTTTTCTTTTACTTCTTCGATATTGTTGAGGTTCTTCCTCATAATAGTTATTGTTGTTATTCTCGTATACAGGATCTAAAGGATGGGAATCATCAATATATTGATCTTCATCATATTCTTCTTCGTAGTTTTCGTAATATTCATCTTCCAAATATTCTTCATGAATCGTAGCGTTTATTTTAACGATTATTCCGAAGAGAATACTGTTAGCTATTAATGAACTTCCACCATAACTTATAAATGGCATACTTATACCAATTACAGGAATAATACTAAGTGTTGAGAAAATATTAATGAAGAATGAGAAGCAAAAACTACAAATAGCTAATAAAATAAAGTAATAGCTGTAGTTACCTTGTTCACATTTTTTCATTATATTAAATAATCTTAGAATAAATATAAAGAAGATAAATAGAAATGTTGCAGCACCAATAAATCCAAAGTTTTTAGCGACAATAGAGAAGATAAAATCATTAAACTGTTCATCTATATAGTTTTTATTTTTAGCGAATGTACCTGTAAGTCCACCTAATTTAATCTCACTAAGAACTTGAGTGATTTGGTAAGAGTAATCAAGCTTGTAAGCTTCAGGATTTAACCATGATAGGATACGATTAAGCTGATAAGATTTTAATCCAACTAGACTTAGAAGCCTTGGGAAATATAAGGCAGCAAGAATAATAATTGCTAGTCCAGCTATTACCACAGAGTAGATTCTGAATAATGTCTTCCCTTTATTGCAGACTAAAAATACTAAACCTAAGAATAAAAAGATGAAAAATAAGCCATTACCTAAGTCATTTTCTTTTAGAACTAGTACGAAAGGTATTGAAATTATTAATGATATCTTTAAAAGTTTAACAGTATCTGTATTGTCTTTAAAACTCTTTTCTTTTATCAGCATACTAATCATCGCTACTGTAGCTATTTTACCAAATTCTGAAGGTTGTAAAGTGAATAGTCTGAGATTGTACCAGCTACGTGCACCATTTACTATAGGGGCAAAGTTATTAGGTACTAAGAATATTCCAACCAAAAGAACTAGTGCGAATAAATAGAATGCTATAGAGAATTTTTCTATAAAATCTATTGGTATTTTCTGAAGTAAGTATATTATTCCAAGACCAATTAAATAGAAAACAAATTGCTTAAGGAATAATGTAGGTGTTTTATTGTTATTATATTCAGCTAGTAATATAAATAATAAACTAGAAAAGCTAAATATAAAATAAAAAATCAATATCGATAAATTTGTTTTATTTTTTATGAAATTTAACATAAGTCAACTCCTTTGTTGTAATTATACAATATTGAAAGAATATACGCAACTTATGAGACAGTTTAAGTGATCTTATGAGGTGAAGTAATAGGTTACAGATTTGTAACTTTTTTTAAAATTACAGGTTGTTAAGTTAGAGGAATATCCAATTTTGTAATATTTTATAACTTATATAAGTATTTATAGTAAAATATAATTGTCTTATTATATTGACATTTTAGTTATTATTTAAAAAAAGGAGAACAATAGATGAAGAAAAAATTATTAACAAGTGCGGCAATTGCATCATTTTTAACTGCAGCTGGAGTAGTAATACCTCAAACAGATATTTTTGCGGCTGACACTCCAAATACCCCACACCCAAGTACATTAGAGAATACCCCACACCCAAGCACATTACCTAGTGCTCAACCAAGTAATGCACCACATCCAAGTACAGTTCCGAGTGCTCAACCAAGCACAGAACCTAAGCCATCAGCAGTGGGCGGAGGCGGAGAATTATCAGAAGTTAAAGATAAGAAAAAAGTGGATAGTTTTGCCGATTATTGGATAGAAGATATTAACTTAGATAAAAATAATATTCTTACTATTAAAACAAAAGATAATGCTCAAGTATCAACTGTTCATTATATTGATGAAGAAAATCTTCCCGAACAACATGATGCTCCAGGTGCTCATTTACTTGAACCTACTCAAAGTAATGGTAATGTATATCGTTTTGATACTAATAAGATGGTTAGTGGGGAGAACGCTAATAAGAAGTTCATTTTAAATGAAATAATGTTATTCGGACCAAAAGGAAAAGAGTATAGCAGTAGCTATATTGTTAATAAATCTTATGATAAAAATGGTAAGATGAAATCGGGAGAAGGATATGGTGGAGGAATCTACTTGAATTTTAAAGATTTACATAAATATGCTGATAAAACAAGAGTTGTAGGACCTAAAGCAACTGTAGTGAGTGAGCCGAAACTACCAGAAGTAGGAGACAAAGATTATGTAGTTTATACAGATAAATCTCAAGTTGAGTTAAATGGTACCATAAAAACTACTGTTAAATATAAACCGGGAGTAAAAAAATACTCAGATGTTCTTAATGAAAAATATGTAGGAAGAACAGAAGATGGTACGATGGCGTACGAAAGTATTTTTGGAACAACGGCAACTCCTATTGTATTTGATAATGATAATAATCAAGATGATAAGAATGTAAATCTAGTAGGTTGGCATTCAATGGACAGAGATGGAAATGATGTATACTATCTTGCACTAAAAGGAGTGCCAGTAGGTCATTATCACATTACACAGTTATTTGGACTAGATCTAGCAAAAGGTAATTTCGATAATGCAGATTTCACTGTAGTTAAAGATGGAAAATCTGTGTACAGAGCTGATAAAGTTGAAGAACCTAAAGTAGAACAACCAAAAGTTGAGAAACCAAAAGTTGAAGAGCCAAAAGTAATTAAACCAGTGGAACCAACTTTCCCGAAAGCTGAATTACCAGAGAAACCAAAAACTAAAGTAAAAGAACATACAGTTGGAGATAGAAAAATAACTGTTCGTTTCGATAGTACAAAAATTCCTGCTACAAACTTTTATGCAGAAGAAGTTAAAGATAAAGACGAATTAGCTGAACTAACTAAAGAATTAAAAGCTATCAATCCAAAATATAAATTAGCAAATGTTTATGATTTAAAACTTATTGATTCTTTAGGTAATACTGTTGATTCAGTAGGTTCTAAGAGAACAGTTACTTTAACTAATACAAAAGGAAAATCAGTAGTTTATTATGTATATCGTGATCAAAATAATAAATTACAATTAGAAAAATTACCAACTTATGATGGCGGTAATGGAAACATTGTTACTTTTGAAGCTGAGCACTTCAGTAAATATGCTTTAGTAGAAGAGCAAGCAGATGTAAAACAACCAGAAGCACCTCGTTCACCACAACCAGCTAAAACAGAAGGTGATAAAAACACAGGTAGCAACTGGAATCCATTTGCTCAAGGACAAAAAGCAAAAGAAGGTTCAACTGAAGTTAAATCTGAAGCTGGAGAAGTAGCTACAAAACCTGTAAGTAACAGAAAAGAAGGTAAGGCTTTACCTAATACGGGATTACAAACAACTTCTTATGGATTCCTAGCAGCAATCGTGGGATTATTCGGGGCTGTAGCTTTAAGAAGAAAAAATAAATAATATTTAATATTATTTTAAATAGACTATAGAGCGTTAATTGTTCTGTAGTCTATTTTTTGTTGATGAGGTTAATGCTTTTTAGATTTAGTATTAAGTAGTTACAAATTTGTAATTTTTCACCTTAATATGATATAAAAATGATGAAAAAATATCAATTTTGTGATATTATATTAGTTAGTTTAGCAATTAATGTAAAATAAAATACAAAGATTAAGAAAAGAAGTAAGCACAAGGTCGAGGAATATCTATGAATAACAAATCTTAATATGGGAAAATATTTAAACAGCTGTTTTGAGTGAGAATTAAGGCTAGAAGAAGTGACAGGAGATAGTATTTCTACGCAAACATTAAGATGTTTCAAAGCTGATGAAACGAGTATTTTATTAGTTGTTTTTGAAAAGTTGATATTGTAATGAGGCGGAAGAGGTAGGTAGAAAAATGATAGAAATGTTAGATTCAATAGGTATTACCTTGAGTCATATTAAACCAACATTTGCTGTTCATACTTATATATTACTTGCCTAGATTAAACTTACCCAAAATCAAGTTGAAGTCGTAGAATTGGCAAATAAATGCATTCGTCAAATAGGTGCATCAATAGATTTATATAATAGTAAAAAAGAAATAAATAATAGAAAAGATTAGGTTGAGAGGTTTTATGAACTAAACAAAACGGGGATTGAGTTTGAATTTTAAAAGTAGTATAAATATGTGTAACTCTAGATTTCTACTAAAATCTTTAAAATCTGCTGCGAATGGTGTTTTATATCTAATTTGATGTTGATAGTTACTTTTAAAAATATTTTATGATAAAATATAATTATATTATGATTTTAGGAAGGTATTATAATAATCAACTGAGAGATCTAATCTATTATACGAGTGAAATACCATACTTATAAACATATTGATTGTTTATCGTTTAATTAATATTTAGTTTAACTAGGAGAAAAAAATGAACGAAAAAAATATGCATGGAAGAGTTTTCAAAAAACTAAGAGAAGAAAGAGGTTATAAACTAAAAGACGTTGCAGGTGATGTTATTTCTACAAGAACACTAACTCGTTTTGAGAATGATGAAACAAGTCTACCTATTGCAACATTTGAAAAGCTATTAAAAAATTGTGACTTGGTTTCGCTTGATTATTTAGCATATTATGTCGAAAATACTGAAATAGAAACTACGGAGTTTGCAAAAAGAATGAAGAGCTATATGGAATCTGGTTTTTCAGAAGAGATAGTAAATGAATGTATGAAAGAATTGAAAAAGAGTGACATTAAATTTGCTGAAAGATTAGATATTTTAACTTTTATGCAATTAGTAGAATGGAATGGTAGAAGTGAATTATTTGAAGAAAATAAAAGAATAATTAAGGAGAGAATAGAATCAACGAGTAAATTGGGATGGAGTGAAATATATGGCCTATTACATTTAATAAACTCTGCAACAAATGACGATTATTCAGTTGAGTATATAGATAAAATTATTGAAGAATGTATACAAAATATTCCTATTAGAAATTATTTGAGTAACTATTTAAGTGTTGCATACTGTGATTTATTAATAGCATCGTTATCATTCTTATCGAGAAATGGCTACTATGAATTAGCAGAAGATCGATGTAAACAAACCCTTAATATTTTTAATAAACTAATATTATTAATTAATAGAGTAAAATATAATATTGATGTTAAAGAAATATTGGCTATGGTATATTTATGTCAAAATAAAAAAGAAGGTATAGAGCTTGTAAATAAAATATTAAAATATCGTAATACACTTGCAGAAAATATTAATAATCCATTATTTAAACAAAAATTGGAAATTAGTTATAACAATTTCTGTGAAGTAAACAAAACTGGTATTGATTTTGAATTTTAGTGTATAATTAATTAGAATATACCGTTGAAATATTCGAAGAAATATTTAAAAAAATAAAAGTGTTTTAAATATGGAGAAGAAAAATGGACAAGAAAAATAAACATGGAAGAATCTTTAAAAAATTAAGGGAGGAAAGAGGATATAAGTCAAAGGATGTTGCAGGTGATGTTATATCTACAAGAACATTAACTCGCTTTGAGACAGATGAAACCAGTCTCTCTATTGCTACATTTGAAAAACTATTAGAAAATTGTGGAATACTTCCCTTAGATTATTTAGCATATTACATTGATAATATTGAGTTAGAAAATACTAAATTTTTAAGAAAATTACAGAGTTATCTGCAATCGGGTTCTGTATCAAAGCTAGTAATTGAATGTAAAAAAGAGTTAAAGAAAAGGGATATTGAATTTTCTAAAAGGTTAGATATATTAACTGTGATGAGAGCTGTAGGTTGGAAAGACGATAGTGAGTTGTTTCTTGAGAATAGAAGGTTAATTATGGAAAAGATTGAATCAATTAATAAATTAGGATGGGACGACTTAGGTGGACTTCGAATTCTAATATCTACAGCATCACGAGAATGCTATACTATCGATTACATTGATAGAATTATTGATGAATGTTTATATAAAATTCCTGTTAGTGATTATATGAATAAATATTTAAATTTTAAATATTGTGAGTTGTTAAACGCATCTTTAGCGTTTTTATCAAGGAATGGGCATTATAGCTTAGCTGAAAAGCGATGTAAAGATGCGATTAAACTTTATGAAAGACACACTTCATTACTAGAAATAGAGCATTATTATATTGATGCTAATGGAATATTGGCTATGATATATTTACGTCAAAATAAAAAAGAAGGAGTAGAGTTTGCTAATAAAGTATTAAAATATAATAATATGTTGGTAGAAGTTACTGATGATTCTTATATTAAAGAACGTGCTGATGCAAGTTATAAAGCTTTTTATAAGGTTAATAAAACAGGAATTGATTTTGAATTTTAAACGTTAAATGATTTTAATATAATGTATCAGGAGAGTATTTAAGATAATTAATTCTTCTTAAATACTTTTTTATTTGTAATAAAATGATGAATAATAATTTTGAGTGAATATTAATCGGACAAATTTGTCTGATTTTTTTAATTTAACTCTTATTTTTAACTATTTTTATTTCGAATCAGACAATGTTTTCTGATTATGAAAAAAGTGCTTTAATCCGTGATAAAATAAGCATACGATAACTTATAGAAATGGAGATGCTTATGAAAAATAGAAATCAACACTTATTATTAAATGAGAGACAATGTGGCTTAGGTATGTACTTATTTGGATTAAGCATACTAGGGGAATTGTCTAATAATTTTACAAAGGAGAGTAAGTTCATAGAAGATCAAGATGAAACTATACAAAGTGTTGTAAATGGTATTCCAAAGCTAACAACACTAAAATGTAATAAGAGCCATAGTGACAAAAATGACCTTGTTGATTACAAGAAAAAAGAGATCTCGACTGTAGTAGGATTATTGTCGGTGTTTAATTAGTCAAATTTATCAAATTTGTAAGTTTTCGATGTGTTTTAGCATAAAAATGATGGGAAATTATCAAATTTGTAATATTATATTAGTTAGTTTTGTAATTATTGTAAAATAGTATTGTAGATAAGGAATTGAAAGAAAATATTGGGTGGAGGAAATTTATGACAAATAAATCAATTCATGGGAAGGTGTTTAAGAAATTACGACTTGAACGTGGAGTCAAATTAAAGGATGCTGCTGGTGAAGTGATTTCTGCGCAAACACTAAGAAGATTCGAAGCTGATGAGACTAGTGTTTCGCTTGTAGTGTTTGAAAAACTGCTTGGAAGTCTTGGAATAGGCTATATTGAATATTTAACAGAATTACTTCCTAGATTAGAATCTGATTATAAGGAATTGACAATTGATGTACTAAAATTTGCTAGAGTTGGTAATTATTCTGGAATGATGACTCATCTAGTTAGAAAATTAAAAGATGATAAAATTACTTTATCTGAGAGACTATTTATTGCTGTTATGATTACTGGATATTCAGGGATACTTCCAGAAAAATTTAAAGAAAATAATAAGATTCTTTTAGAGTATTTCCAAGGGATTGAAATGCTAAGTTTGAATGAAAAAGCAGCTCTTAATGGGATAATTACGACAAGTAGCACAAAAGAGATACCTTTGGAATTTGTAAGAAGGACTATAGCGGACAGTCTAAGTTATAATCCAGATGTTGAAGGGATAAACATAATATCTACAATTATCACATTTAGAGTATTACATAGTAGTATTGGATTCTTGCTAAGAAGTGGAAATTGTAATGAAGCTGAAGAAGTATGTAAAAAAGTAATTGAAATATTAGATGTAATAGATATTACATTAAGTCATATCAAACCAACATTTGCTGTTTATACATACATTTTACTTGCTCAGATAAAACTTGCTCAAAATAAAGTTGAAGGTGTAGAGTTAGCAAATAAATGTATTAGACAAATCGATGCTTCAATAGACCTATATAATAGTACTAAAGAAATAAATAACAGAAAAGATTATGTTGACAGATTCTATGAATTAAACAAAACAGGAGTCGAATTTGATTTTTAATAGTTAGAATCATTTGAAATTAAGAGTATGAGATAAAATGTACTATTACTAAAGGTGTTAAAATTATTGATTTTCTATTTTATCTATGCTAGAATATACATATAAAAGAGAGAGCCGTTTGCACTGACTTTACTAATAATTTCTTAACTCACTATGTTCGTAGAAATTATAGTAGTCGTAGTATAAATTATTCGTAATATTTTTCTTCAGTTTATGACTTTGAAAAATAAACGACTAACTAAAAAGACGGAGACTCTGATTAATTGATTATAGACATAACCATCTAACCCGCTAAAGTTTAAGATGGTTATTTTTTATTGTCATTTTTTAAAGATGAGATACATACTCCAACTATTGTAACAATCAATAGATTTATTCCAATAATCGTTTGTATAATTTCGTAAGCTGACAACTTGCTACTCCTTTCTTCAAGATTTTGATACTTATGAGCATAAGCATCAGCCCCTTTCATATTGAAGTAGCCACAGCAGTGGGAACTAGAAAAAGAGGCTGCTAATTTTTAGCTCCTTCTTTTTAAGTTCCTGTTGCACATGTTATTTGTAATATTTTTCTCAGACATACAATACCCCCTTTTTTTCACTTATTTACAAGTATTTTTTATTGTATGTTTTTTGCATCTTTTATGAATTTAATTATATAATGTTTCATTTGATTCTCGTATAGAAATTAATTTTAATATACAAATCTAAAAGAGTTGTAATTCTAACAAAAGTATATTATAATTAATCATAGTATAAAAAAAGGAAAAAAATATACTAAGGAGTATCAGGAGATGTTAGTAGGAATAAAAAAATTACCAATAGAAATACAAAATAAAGATGCTATAGAAATCTTTAAAAAACTATCAAGTGTTAATAAAAAAATAGGAAAGCTTGACACAATTTTAAGAAAATCGATAGTAAATAAGTCGATATTAAGTTTGCTAACACTTAATGAATCAGTTCAATCTACTAGAATTGAAGGGACACAAGTTACATTTTATGAAATTATGGAAAATAAAAGTAAAAAAAATAAATCTTGGCAACAAACAGAAGTGCTTAACTATCATAAAGCAATAGAACATGGAGTTAAATTGATAAAAAGTGGTGATGTAATTTCTACCCGAATGATTAAAGAATTACATGCTATTTTAATGGAAGATGCTAGAGGAACGGTTTCGAATAAAGGGGAATTTAGAAAAATACAAAACTTTATTGGACCAGATAAAAAAATAGAAAATGCTGTTTATATTCCAATAAATGCAAATTTAATAAATGAATATATGACGAATTTAGAATATTTTATAAATGGAGAATATCATAGAGATTTCGATAAAAAGGTAGATGAGGATAAAGAATTATTTGATCACCAAATAGATTCACTTCTTAGAATAGCGATAATGCATGCTCAATTTGAATCTATTCATCCATTTTTAGATGGTAATGGTAGATTAGGGCGTATATTGATAGTTTTGATGGCAATAAAAGAAAAAATAATGGAAGCTCCATTATTTTTTGTTAGTGAAGAGTTAGAAGTGGAAAGAATTAGATACTATAATACTTTAAATGAAACAAGGGGAGAAACACCAAGTTGGGTAAGTTGGATAATTTTCTTCTTAAATGCAAGCGAAAGAATGGCTAATAAAATTATAGAAAAAATAGAAACTGCAGAAACTCTTGCATCTACAGGATTAAATAAATGTAAAACATCAGTTCATTCAGATGTTTGGTTAGCAACATTTAGAGAACCAATAGCAACAGCAACTGATATAGCTGAAATAACAGGGTATCATAAACAAACAGTAAAAAAAGCGTTGGATTACCTTGTTGTTAATAATTTATTAGATAAGGATAAATCGGCTAGAAGAAATATAAAATTCTATAACTATGATTTGATTAGAACTATAGGCTAATACAAAAAATTAAAAAAACTAAGATTATTTTAAATCTTTTTATCGCTACAGCTATAGTAATATAATTTTATTAAAAATAAAGCTGTTCAACAAAATTACTTAATTGAAATATGATGGTGACTCAAAAATCATGATTTCGGAGAAATTATGATTTTTGAGTTATTCTATTTTTATCATTTATATGTTTTACCACATGTCACACTACTAAAAAACAACGATTTATGCTAAAATTATATATGTTATAAATACATGGAAAAAATAAAGAGAAAGGAACTTTTGAGATGAAATATACTCCAATGATAGAACAATATCTGAAGATAAAAAAAGATTATCAGGACATGTTTTTATTTTACCGTCTTGGTGATTTTTATGAGATGTTCTTTGAAGATGCGACTAGAGCATCAAAAATATTAGAAATAACCTTAACTGCTCGTGATGGAGGAGCTGAAAAAATTCCTATGTGTGGAGTTCCATTTCATTCATCAGCAACTTACATTGATACTTTAGTAAATAATGGATATAAAGTAGCGATATGTGAACAAGTTTCAGAACCTGGTCAAGGGAAAATCGTAGAGCGTAAAGTAGTTCAAGTAATCACACCAGGGACTTATATGAACTATAAAAACTATGATGAGAATAACTATCTAGGTAGTGCATATGTAAAGGATAATAATATCTACTTTGCATTTTGTGATATTATGACAGGGGATAGCCGTTGTACTGTCCTTAAAAACATGACTGACCTTCAGGATGAAGTACTTAAGAATAACATTAAGGAAGTAATTAGCATAAAAGATCAAGAGTTGGATATCAGTGCTTATATTACAGAAGTTGATTTAACTAATGATATTACTAAGGAAAAAACAAGTAATATTGCTGACAGTAATCTTCGTGTTGCTTGTGATGTTCTTTTAGATTATATAGAAAAGACTCAAAATAAAGATATTTCTAGCCTTAAAGATTTTGAAGTATATTTCAAAGATAAGTTTGTTTATATGACGAACTACTCGTTAAAAAACCTAGAAGTTACTCAAAACATGGCTAACGGAGGGAAGAAAGGTTCTCTTCTTAGCATTGTAGATAAAACATCAACAGCTGCGGGTTCAAGAAAACTTAAAAAATGGTTAGAAAATCCATTGCTAGACCTTAAAGAAATTAAAAAACGTCAGGAAATCGTAGAAGATTTTACTAAACATTATTTTGAAAAAGCTGATGTTAAAACTAGTTTGAAAGAAGTATATGACCTTGAGAGAATTTCTACAAAAGTTTCTTATAATATTGTAAGTCCTAAGGAATTATTAAATCTGAAGAAAACATTAGCTCAAATACCAGAAATTAAGAAATTGTTATTGGGATTTGAATCTAAAAAACTAAAAGATATTGCAGAGAATATTGATGAATTAATAGATTTATACGACTATCTTGAAGCAACAATTCATGAGGATGCTGGACAAACTGTTAAAGATGGAAATGTAATTAAGTTAGGATTTAATGAAGAGTTAGATAGTTATAAGAATGCTAGTAAAAATGGAAATAGAATATTATTAGAAATTGAAGAACGTGAAAAAGAGAGAACTGGGATTAAAAATCTAAAAGTTGGGTACAATAAGATTTTCGGTTACTTTATCGAAGTGTCTAAAGTAGGGCTTAAGACTATAGATCCAACAGAACTAGGTTACCATAGGAAACAAACACTTTCTAATTGTGAGAGATTTGTATCTGAAGAACTGAAAAAAGTTGAAGAACATATCGTGAATTCTAAAACGAAAATTGAAGAGTTAGAATTACAATTATTCCAAGAAGTTAAAACGAAGATTCATAATTATATTGTAAGATTACAAAGAGTTGCGAATACTCTAAGTGATATTGATGTTTTTGTTTCACTATCTGATGTAGCAGAAGAATATGGTTATGTAAAACCTGAGTTCAATGATAATAATATTATCGATATTGTTGATGGTCGTCATCCTATTGTTGAAAGAAATGTGAGTGCTGATAGTTATATTAGTAATGATTGTAAAGTAGATAAAGATAATAATATCTTGCTTATTACAGGGCCGAATATGTCTGGTAAATCTACTTATATGAGACAGCTTGCTCTTATCGTGATTCTTGCTCAAATTGGGTCATTTGTTCCAGCGACTTCTGCGAATTTACCGATTTTTGATAAAATATTTACGAGAATAGGTGCGAGTGATGATCTTGCAGGTGGTAAATCAACGTTTATGGTTGAGATGATTGAGGCGAAGAATGCCTTAGTAGAGTCTACTGCAAATTCATTATTAATTTTTGACGAGATAGGTCGTGGAACATCGACTTATGATGGTATCGCCTTAGCTCAATCGATATTAGAATACATTAATAATACTATAAAATGTAAAACATTATTCTCAACTCACTATCATGAGCTTACAAAGTTAGAAAATATTACCCAGGGAATAAAGAATATTCACGTTTCTGCGAAAGAAGATCATGGGAAGCTAATTTTCTTATATAAAATTAATGAAGGACCTATCGAGAAGAGTTATGGTATTCATGTTGCTCAACTTGCTCATCTACCAGAAGATGTTATCGTAGGTGCTAATAAAATATTAAGAGAATTAGAAAGTGGAAATAAAGGTAGTGAGGATCTTGTCGATAATGCTAAATACAATAAAGTATTATTAAATGAAACTTCATCACAAGAGTCTGAAGAGAAATTAAGAGAAAAAATACGTAAAGAACTTGAACAAGAATACAGCAGTAAAGTAGTTAAAGAAGAAGTTGTAAAAGTAGACGAGGAATCTTTAAGACAACAACTTCGTTCTGAATTAGAAAAAGAACTTAAAGAAGAATTAGAGAAAACTATTAGAAAACAATTAAAAACTGAAGAGAAATCAAAGAAAAATTATGAAAAATTACAATTGGATTTCGATGGTGATAATGAGAAATTTTCTGAAATCAAAAAACAATTAGAAAGTGTAAACTTCTTAGAAACAACACCGATGCAGGCTTTCAATCTTCTTTATGAATTACAGAGAAAAATAAGTGAGGATGTGAAATAAGTTAAATGGGAAAAATAAATATATTATCTGCAGAATTATCAAATAAAATAGCGGCGGGAGAAGTTGTCGAAAGACCTTCTTCTGTTGTTAAAGAGCTTGTAGAAAACTCTATTGATGCAGGAAGTACAAATATTAAAGTTATAATCAAAGAATTTGGTATTCAACAAATTAGAATTATTGACAATGGAAGTGGTATTTCTAATGATGATTTAGCACGTGCATTTTTACGACATGCGACTAGTAAGATAAGTGCTGACTATGATTTATTTCACATAGAAACGCTAGGTTTTAGAGGTGAGGCATTAGCGAGTATTTCTTCTGTAAGTAAGGTAACGATAAAAAGTTGTGCGGGAGAAGCGCAAGGGAAGATGTTAGTTCTTGAAGGTGGAAAAGTAGTTTCTGAGGAATATTACGCACCTATTAAAGGAACTGATTTAAGTGTAGAAAATTTATTCTACAATACACCAGCAAGGTTAAAATATCTACGTAATCCCCATACAGAACAAGCCAATATTACTAATATTATTCATAAGTTTGCCCTGTCTTATCCTAATGTAGCTTTTGAACTTCATGTAGATGGGAAAATCACCTTTAAAACTTATGGTGATGGTGATGTTCATAAGATTTTATCTAAAATCTATAATATGGGTGTTGCTAGAAATATGATTGAATTTAGTGGTAATAACGACGATTACAAAGTATTCGGTTATATTTCTGTTCCGGAGGAGACAAGAGCTAGTAAGAACTATATAAATATTTTTATCAATGGACGTTATATTAAAAACTACGGAATTCAAAATGCTATAATCGATGCTTATGGAACACTATTAATGATAAATAGGTATCCATTATGTGTTATTAATATAGAAATGGATCCAATTTTATTAGATGTTAATGTTCACCCAACTAAGCAAGAAGTAAGATTATCGAAAGAAGCCGAGTTAATACGTTTAATTAAAGAAGTTATAGCTGAAAGATTAAGTAATTATACATATATTCCACAAGGAATGAATAATGTCCTTACGAAAAAAGAAAAAGCGAAAATTGAAAAGATAAATTTCTTAGATGAACTAGATAATAAGTTTGGAGATGTAGAAGATAAGAATATTTTTTCAGAAGAGAAAAAAGAACCTGAAGTTGATTTAGATGTTGAAATTAGTTTCCCTGATACTCAAGAAGAATCTACGAGTCATATTATTCAAGAAGATGAATTTCTTTTTGGAGGAGATCTGATAACTGGTTCTCGTGAAGAAAAAACATCAGTACAAAATAAAGAAAATACGTTTAATCAAAGAAGCAAAACTCAGAGAATTAAGAGTGACTTACCGGATTTAAGCTATAGTTCACACCCTCGTGATAATAGAAATAAGTTTGGTGATAAACCTACTAAAAAAGAAATCGAGAACTTCATGAATTTCTCAAAAAAAGAAGATAACGCGAGTTATGATGTTCGTACTGAAGAAGTAATCACTAATGTAGTAAAAGACGATAGTCATTTTAATGAAATTAAAGATGCGAAAATCGTTCAAGATGACGATACAAAAGTTAGAACCCTACCAGATTTAAAAGTGTTGGCACAAATCTTTAAAACTTATATCTTGTCAGAGGCTGATAATAAGCTATTTTTAATAGACCAGCACGCTGCTGCAGAGAGATATAATTATGAGAAATTACAACGCGAATTTATTGAAAGAAAGAATTATAAAAAACAGATGTTAATACCGCTTATGTTTGATTTTTCTGTAGAAGAAGCGGCTGAAGTTCGTAATAATTTAGAAAAATTTGAAGAGCTTGGTATTGTATTTGAGGAGTTTGGAGATAACTCTTATGTTGTTCGTGAATTTCCAGGTTGGATAGAAGAAGACGAAGAGCAAATGATAAAAATCATTGTAGAGAAAGTTCTAAGAAATAACAATATAACTTTTAATGAATTAAGGAATGATGCAATTGCTATGGCGAGTTGTAAAATGTCTATAAAAGCAAATCAAGTTCTTACAGATGTCGAGATGAATAAGGTTATTAGTGATCTTTATGAATGTAAGAATCCATTTACGTGTCCACATGGACGTCCGATAATTACAAAAATGGAGAAAAAAGATTTAGAAAAAATGTTTAAGCGTATAGTGTAGGAGGTAAAATGGAAAAAATACCTTTAATAGCGATAGTAGGACCTACTGCAGTTGGGAAAACATCACTTAGTATAGAACTTGCAAAAGAGTTCGACTGTGAAATAATTTCAATAGATAGTGTTCAAATTTATAAAAAGTTTGATATAGGTTCTGCAAAAGTGAAAAAAGAAGAGATGGATGGGGTAGTACATCATCTAATAGATGAACTAGAACCTACTGATACTTGTTCTGTCTATGATTTTCAAAAACTTGCACGTAAGAAAATTGAAGAAATACACGCTCGAGGGAAGATGCCATTATTAATTGGTGGAACAGGTTTTTATATGAATGCTGTTCTAAATAATTATGAGTTTACTGATTTAGAGGAAAAAACTTATGATATAGATGTAGATATGGCAAGAGAATATCTAAAAGAGAACTATCCAGACACATATAATACAATTGACCTAGAAAATCATCGTCGCGTAATTAATGCATATAATTATGTGATGAATGAAAAGAAATCTGTAACTACAAACAACAATGGGGATACTATTCTAGATTGTTATAATCCATTTTTAATAGTTCTTAATACTGATAGAGAAGCTCTATATAATCGTATTAATATGAGAGTTGAACTGATGTTTGAAGAAGGGCTTGAGCAGGAAGTTAAAGAAATTATTGAAGAATATGGTCTAGAACTGCAAGCTCTGGGAGCAATAGGATATAAGGAGATGATTCCATATCTTAATGGTAATGTATCTAAAGAAGATACTATTGCAGCTATTTCTCAGAATTCACGCCGTTATGCGAAACGTCAGTTAACATGGTTTAGAAATAAAATGGATGGAACTTGGTACGATACCGCAAATAAAGAATTATTGGCAGATATAATAAAAGACATCAAAGAGAAGCTTGATTAAAGATTATATAGATGATTGTCTAAGGTTTGAAAAGTAAAATTTTCAAGCCTTTTTTAAAATTTATAACAAGATAAAATTTATTATATAATAGAAATAATTCTGGTTTTAAGAAAATTTGATAGGAATTTTTAAAATATTTTATTAGGTTTTCTAATTTAACTAGAGTTTTTATTCGTTATATGCTAAACTAGTAATACTATAGATTCTCAGGAAGTAGGAGGAGAAGATGAATTCATTTAAATATCTTAAGCCAAAGTTATTTAGTGTAATGAAAAATTATACAAAGGAACAATGCTTAAAAGATATAATTGCTGGTTTAATAGTAGCTGTTATAGCATTACCTTTGTCGATTGCTTTGGCGATAGCATCTGGAGTAAATCCGGAACAAGGTCTTTATACTGCGATTATAGCAGGTTTTTTTATTTCATTTTTAGGTGGGAGTAGAGTTCAGATTGGTGGACCTACAGCCGCTTTTGTGGTTATTATATATGGAATTATAGCTGAACATGGAATTGCAGGATTAACTGTTGCCACACTTATGGCAGGAGTTATGTTAATTCTAATGGGATTATTTCACTTTGGTGACTTGATTAAATTTATTCCGAAAACTATCACTGTAGGCTTTACACTAGGGATTGCAATGGGAATAGTAGTTGGACAAATTAAAGATTTCCTAGGATTAAGTATGGGAGCAGTTCCTGCAGAGTTTGTTGGAAAATTAGTAGCTTATGGGCATAATATAAAAAGTATTAGTTTTGTCACTTTAGCGATAGGACTACTTGCGGTATTAATCCAAGTATTTTGGCCAAAGGTATCAAAGAAAATACCGGGGTCTTTAATCGCAATACTAGTAACAACATTTTTAGTAGCTATTTTCAAATTGCCGGTTAAAACTATTGGTGATCTATATACGATTAAAGCAGGGCTTCCTAGTTTTACGATGCCTACAATTTCGTTCTCTCTAGTTAGGGAGATGATGTTACCTGCATTTACAATCGCGATATTAGCCGCGATAGAATCATTATTATCGGCTGTAGTATCTGATGGTATGACAGGAAGTAAGCATAAATCTAATGCTGAGTTAGTAGCTCAAGGTGTAGCGAACTTTATGTCAGCACTTTTTGGTGGTATTCCTGCAACTGGTGCTATTGCGAGAACAGCAGCTAATGTAAAAAATGGCGGTAGAACACCAGTAGCTGGGATGGTACATGCATTTACTCTATTATTAATACTGTTATTTTTAATGCCATATGCATCTTATATACCTATGAGTTGTTTAGCAGCAATATTAATTATTGTAGGTTATAATATGAGTGGTTGGCGTATTTGTGTACGTATGGTAAAAACTGCACCGAAGAGTGATATTGCAGTATTAATTATTACTTTTTTATTAACGTTATTCTTCGATTTAGTTATTGCAATAGAGTTCGGTATGGTATTAGCGGCATTCTTATTCTTAAAACGTATGTCAGATATTGCTGAAGTTCGACAATGGACATATAAAGGAACATCTGATGATGATAAACTGTCAGAAGAAGTCGATTTAAAATATGTTCCTAAAAATACAGTAGTTTATGAAATATTTGGAGCATTATTCTTTGGAGCGGCTAACGTGTTTACTAACTTTGAACATGGAGAAGGGAAAAATGTTTTAATTATAAGAATGCGTAATGTTCCAGCTATGGATATTTCAGGATTAGAAGTCCTTGAAGAAATATTGGAAACATGTCAAAAACGAGGCTTAACGCTAATATTATCACATGTAAATGAACAACCATATCATGTTATGGAAAAGGCTGGCTTTATCGAAAAAATAGGTAGAGAAAATATATGTGAGAATATCGATGCATCTTTAGAAAGAGCAGAGAAGTTAGGTTAAATTTGAATATATAGTTAAGTTTATGTAAAAGTATCCTCCTTGGAATTTAAATTATAAATTCCAAGGAGCTTTTTTATAATTCAAATAGATGTTATCTAAGAAAAAATTTTATTTAAGAATAGATAGATGGATTTTCATTTTAGGTTATTTATAGAAGTGGATGCGAAATGTAAAGTAATATAAAATTATAATCTGAAAGTTGCAATTATCTACTTTATTAACAATAAATAATATCTTCATTCAGTATTATATTTTAGTTTTTGTAACTTTTGTAACTACCGTTTTTTTAGTAAATTCTATATCAATTTAGATTTTTAATTATAAATATATTTTTTATGTATTTCTTAAAAGAGGTATATATAACTTTTGGTTAATTTATTATCTAAGTGTATAATTGTCAGTATTTTAAAAGAATATATCTATTAGATAGTCTTAGGTAGAAATTGTATATTATATGTGTGCAGAAGAAATACGAGTAATTTATTATATAACTAATATTGAATTATATTTAAATTTAAACTATAATTTTTTTATTAAAAAAACTTTAATTAAAAATAATATTTATAATATTAATATATATAGAAGTTTTCAGGAAGTTGATGTAATAACAATTAATAAATTTCAAACATAAAAATATATCATTTATTTGAAAATAATATTTGTTTTTTTTTAATTTGTGTGTTAAACTACAGTAGAAAAGTTCTATTTTCACGAAAAAGTAAGAAGGAGAGAATTGCGTGATAGGAAAAAACAACCAAAATTTAAAAAATAAAAAAGAAGGGGTAAAAGTAGAAAGTTATTCTATTAAAAAGTTCAAAGTTGGTGCGGCTTCGGTAGTTATAGGAGCTAGTATCTTCTTTGGTGCTGCCGGAGTAGCTAATGCTGCGGAAGTATCAGGGGACAAAGTAGAAAAAAATACAGGTGTTGATAAAGTAAATAGTTCAACTGATGGAAATACAGCTGTTCTAAATAATAAAATTTCAACAGAAAAAGAAGTTGCAAAACCAGCTAAAAAGGAGGAAGTGTCAGCTGATACTACCTCAACTGTAAATAACAATGCTAATGCCGACAAAAAAGTAGAGAAAAAGGAATTAGATAAAAATACATTAAAAACTAATATTGAAAAAGTAGAAGAACTGCTAGGAAAAATCAATAAAGATAAAGCACCTGCATCTACATTAGCAGCTATTAAAATAGATTTAGAAAATGCTAAGAACATATTAAATAATGATAGTACTGAACTGACACAGGATGAGATTGATAAGGTAGTTAAAAAATTAAAAGAGAAAATCTTTATTTTATCATCAATGCCTAAGGCTAATACTCCTGAAAAAGTAGTGAAAGAAGGAGAAAATACTATTGCTAATTCAGGTTCTCGTGATTCTCGTAATGGAGAGAAGATGGAAGAAGGTTCTGATTTAAGATCCGCACCAATTGATAAAACGACTAAACAAGGGAGTCTTGGGATAGTTGTAGCGGACTCTGGATTTATCACAGGATATGCGACACCATCTTCAACAATTGAAATTAAGAGAAATGGCCAAAAGATACTTACGTCTAAACTAGATGATACTGGAGCTTTTAAATTAAACGCACCAGGTATTAAAGTGGGAGATAAAGTTGAATTAGTAGTCAATGGTCAAAGTGTTTACAATACTACAGTAAGTTCAGTAGACACAGTGTCATTTAACGATAGTTTAGCCGGTATTGCTCAAGTCGATGGATATACTGCGACAGAAGCTGATGTTGAAATATCAATTGGTGGAAAAAAATACACAACAAAATCACAATCAAATGGTTACTTTACAGTTAATGTTGATAAGAGCTCAATGGTAAAAGATGCTACTATTACAGCAGTAGTCAAAAAGAATGGAAAAGAAGTAGGACGAGGAACAAGTAATGTTCGTGAAACAAAAGTAACTGACTTCGGGATTGGTTGGAATAAAAACCCAATGATTAACTACTCAGAGCGTGATGTATATTCACCAGATACGAAGCAATATGCTTTCGTAAGTAAAGGAACAGCTGATCAAGCCTATGACAACATTCGTGTTTACCGTGAAGAACGTATCGAAAAAGATGGGAATAAATATTATTACTGGATGTTAGATTCAGGTCCAGCGGCAAACGCTCAGGCAGGTTTGTCTAAGAAAGTTTCACTTACGATTCCTCGTACTGTAGGAGATCCGTATGATTTTACTTATACAAAATACGCTGATGGGGTTCAGTACTCTCATAATGAATATGCCAATGCAACTGCTTGGGAACACGAAAACTCTAATTATCGTGCTTATGTAAAAAATGGAGAACGTCGTTCTGGTGCTTCTTATACGGAGAATTTAGGATCTTGGATGGATTATGCTCATCCAGATAACAACTGGTGGAGAAATATTTATCGTGACTCTAGAAAAGATGGTACTGATCGTAATCCGGATGCAGCTTCTCGTGTAAAAGATATGTACGGTATTACAACAGGGGGACTTATTTACAACCTTGGTAGAGGTGTCATTGAAGATAAAATGAACGTAAAAAAAGGACAACGTACGATTATCACTTTTAAAACAAAAATTCTTGAAGGTGATGAATTAGATCAAAGCATTATGTCGGATTGGGTAAATAAAGATAAAAATAACCCAATGCTTGCTGAGATTAAAAAACGTTTAGCAAATGATCCGTACTTAGCATATGGAGGATATACAGACCTAGGTTATGTTCGATATAGAGCAGGACAAAATGCCATTATCGGTACTTTACCGTTGAAACCAGACGAAGCTGTTAGATATGATTTGAAACCAAAATCTAAGCCACAAACGACTAAAGTAGGCGTTATTCCAAATGCTTTCAATAGTATTGCAAATCCGGATGAGTTGCCAAAGGGTACAACTTATCGTTGGTTTAAAGACCCAGATGTATCAAAAGTGACAGCGCCAGGTGCACCTGTGTATGGTAAAGTGGAAGTGATTATTCCAGAACGTGGAACATTTATTGTAGATGCACCTATTCATGTTACAGAGGATAAAGCAAAAACACCAGAAGCTCCATTAGCAACAGCAAAAGAAGATGGATCTGTAACAGCCAAACCACAAGATTCAATGAAAGTAGATAAAATCAAAGTTAGCTACATAGGAGAAGATGGTTCTAAAAAGACGGCTGAAGGAATTAAAGGTGGAAATGGAACGTGGACTGTTACGGGTAATCCAGAAGTCCAAATCGATGCAAATACAGGAGAAATCACAATTCCAGCTGATAAAGTAAAAGATAATACAGAAGTAACAGCAGTAACAACAAATGGAAACAGTGATGAATCAACTCCTGCAAAAGCAACTGCAAAAGCACCGAAACCTGAAACACCAATTGTAACGGCACCAAATACTGGTGATGTAACAGCAAAACCAAAAAATCCAGCAAAAGCAGATAAAATTACGGTTACTTATACAGGAGAAGACGGGTCAAAAGTAACAGTAGTAGGTAATAAAGGAAATGATGGCACATGGACTATTGAGAACAATCCAGGTGTAACTATTGATTCTAAAACTGGTGAAATCACAATTCCAGCTGATAAAGTAAAAGACAATACAGAAGTAACAGCTATCACAAAAAATGGAAATAGTGTTGATTCAGAACCAGCAATAGCAGTCGCAAGATTTCCAAAACCTGAAAAACCAACAGTAACAGCAAAAGAGGATGGATCTGTAACAGCCAAACCACAAGATTCAACAAAAGCAGATAAAATTACAGTTACTTACACAGGAGAAGATGGTTCATCAAAAACAGTAGTGGGAACGAAAGATCCGTTTAATCAATGGATTTCAAGTGATCCAGAAATCAAAATCAATGCAGACACAGGTGAAATTACAATCCCTGCTGAAAAAGTAAAAAATGAAACAGAAGTAACAGCTATAACAAAAAATGGAACAAGTGACGATTCAGAACCGGCAACAGACAAGGCGAAAACACCAGATAATGAATCACCAGTTTTAACACTATCTGATAACAACATAAAGGTAGTAGAAGGGGAAACTGTAACATTTACAGTGACGGCAAGAGATGACAAAAATGTTACTTTTAATATGAATGATTTTCTAAGTAAATATTTTAATAGATATACTTTAGGGACAGTGACGGCTAGTTATGTAAAAGATACACCTATATTGAAAGAAGTTAAGTTTACAATTAAAACTGTAGCAGAAGACGTTGGTAAACAAAATACAATTATATTTAATGCAAAAGACGATTTAGGTAACAAAGCTAATCCGGTGATTTTCTCATTTGTTGTAACACCACGTGATAAGACAGCACCAACTATTTCAGCAGATGGAGCAACAGTTACAAGTCGTGAGAAAATTACGCCAATTCCAGTAATAGCTAAAGATAACGATGGCGGAGTTGGAATGCGTGAAGATAGACCAATCGAAGTAAAAGGATTGCCAGAAGGATTGAAATTTGAAAATAATCAAATCGTAGGAACTCCTACAGGAACGCCTGGAATTTCAAAAGTAACGATTACAGCTTATGATAAGAATGATAATAAGGCTGAAAAAACTATTGAAATTGTAGTCAAAGGGCAAAATGACAAGTATAACCCAGAAGGAATAAATAGAACAGTTCCTAAAAATTCAAAACCTGATGCGGCAGACAGTATTGGAAATAAACAAGACCTTCCGCAAGGAACAAAATATACTTGGTTAACTCCACCAAACACAAGCCAAGGCGGGCAAACTGTTTCTGCAGTTGTTGTGGTAGAATATCCAGACAAAACAAGAGATAACGTTAGTGTGAATATTACTGTACCTACGAATTTAACAGCAGAAGTTACAAAAACAAAAGTTATTGAGAAACAAGAAGTCACTACAGATAAGATTGTAAAACCAAATAAAGAAGGTTCAACAATCACAACAGAAAAATCAGAAAATGGTTTAACCGTTAATGGAGAAGGTAAAGTAACAGGAAGACCAACAGTAGACAATTGGGGTAAAGACGAAGAAGAACGTGACATAATAATTCCGGTGAAAGTTACAAATGGCAACGAAGAAATCACCGTAAATGTACCAGTTACAATCCAACGTGATACAGACGGAGATGGAACACCAGATGTGACAGATACAGATGACGATAATGATGGCATTCCAGATACGGAAGAAAAGAAAAATGGAACAGATCCAAAGAAAAAGGATTCATTAGACAATCCAACATCATACGGTCTAACAGGAGTAGTAAAACCATCTACCGTTACTGAGAATAAAGATGTTAATATACCAGAAGTAGTAAAACCAAACAAACAAAACTCAACGATTGAAACACCAACTGCTATAAATGGATTGACAGTTGGTAATGATGGAAGTTTAACAGGAACTCCAAAAGTAGACAAATGGGGTGAAGGTGAAGAAGAGCGTAATATCACTATACCAGTAAAAGTTAAGAATGGTAATGAAGAAGTTAACGTGAGTGTACCGGTTAAAATCCAACGCGATACAGACGGAGATGGAACGCCAGATGTGACAGATACAGATGATGATAACGACGGAATTTCAGATGAAGATGAAAAGAGAAATGGAACAGATCCAAAAGTAGCCAATGGTCTGACAGGAATCGTTACAGTTCCAGCTAAAGTGAAAGAAAAAACTCCAGTACCAACACCTTTATCAAAAGTTGTAACACCGAATAAAAAAGATGCAACAATTGAGCCATCAGAACCAGTAATGGGACTGAAAGTGAATGATAAAGGTGAATTAGAAGGAACACCAACTGTAAATGATTGGGTTGGCGGAGAAGAAGAACGCAATATCACAATTCCTGTTAAAATTACGAGAGAAAAAGACGGTAAAAAAGAAGAAGCTACGGTATATGTTCCAGTGACAATCCAACGTGATACAGACGGAGATGGAACTCCGGATGTTGACGATTTAGATGATGATAACGATGGAATTTCAGATGAAGATGAAAAGAATAGTGGAACAGATCCAAAAGTAGCAAATGATCTAACAGCAGCAGTTACAAAACCGAATGTAGTTATGGAGAAAAAAGAAGTCACTCCAAAAGAAGTTGTCACACCAAATAAAAAAGGCGCAACAATTACAACTACTACAATAGACAATTCAGGAAAAGTGAATGGTCTTTCGGTTAATGGAGAAGGTAAATTAACAGGAACTCCAACAGTAGAAAATTGGGGCAATGATGAAGAAAAAACTATCAATATTCCGGTTACAGTAACAAAAGTCGTTGAAAAAGTAACGGCAAATGGTAAAGAAAATGTTACGGAAACTGTTAAAGTTGATGTTCCAGTAATAATCCAACGTGATACAGATGGAGATGGAACACCAGATGTTTTAGATACAGATGATGACAATGATGGAATTCCGGATGATGTAGAGAAGAGTAATGGAACAAATCCAAAAATTCCTGACAATCTAACAGCAACAGTTGCGAAACCTGAAAAAGTTAAAGAGAAAAAACCAGTTACTCGAACAAAAGTTGTCACACCGAATATGCCAAATTCAACAATTACGACAGAAAATCCAATGAATGGCTTAAAAGTCAATGAACAAGGTGAGTTAGAAGGAACACCGTCAGTAGATAATTGGAAAAAAGATGAAGAAGAACGTAATATCTTAATTCTGGTTAAAGTAAAAAATGGTGATAAAGAAATCATAGTAAAAATTCCAGTAACAATCCAACGTGATACAGATAATGATGGAATCCCAGATTCAGAAGACACAGATGATGATAACGATGGAATCCCAGACACTGTAGAGGATAAAAATGGAACAGATCCAAAAGCTGCAAATGGATTAGAAGTAGCAGTTACAGATCCAGACAAAGTGAAGGAGAAAACTCCAGTAACTCCAACAAAAGTTGTAACTCCGAATAAAGAAGGTTCAACGATTGTAACAAACACGCCAGATGGAACAGTGAACGGCCTAAAAGTCAATGATAAAGGCGAACTAGAAGGGACACCAACAGTAAATGACTGGGATAAAGATGAAGAAGAACGTACTATTGACATTCCTGTTAAAGTTACTAAAGTTCTAGAAAAATTCACAGAAAATGGTAAACAAGAAGTAACTGAAGAAAAAGACGTAACAGTACATGTAACAATCCAACGTGATACAGACGGAGACGGAGAGCCAGATGTAACAGATAAAGATGATGATAACGATGGAATTCCAGATGAGGTTGAAAAAGCGAATGGAACAGATCCGAAAAAAGCAAACAACCTAACTGCAAAAGTTTCTGATCCAACTAAGGTTACAGAAAAAACACCAGTTCCTTCAACATTACCAAAAGTTGTAACACCGAATAAAGACGGTTCAACAATTACAACAGAAAGTCCAGTAAATGGATTAAGTGTTGATAAAGATGGTAAATTAACAGGAACACCAAGCGTAACTGATTGGGGTAGTGATGAAGAACTTAAAGTAAACATTCCAGTTAAAGTAAAAAATGGTGATGAAGAAATTCGAGTAGAAGTTCCAGTTATTATTCAACGTGATACAGATGGAGACGGAGATCCAGATGTAACAGATAAAGATGATGATAATGATGGAATTTCAGATGAGGAAGAAAAGAAAAACGGAACAAATCCAAAAGTTGCTACGACACAAACTCCTAAGATAGGAATGACTCGTAAGGACAATGGTGATGTAGTAGTGACACCAACTAAACCAGACGGAACACTTTACCCTAAAGATACGAAGGTAGAAATTCCAGGAGAAAATGGAAAAACAATAGTAGTAACGATAGGTGAAAATGGTTCAGGCACAGTACCAAATGATAATCTTCCAAAAGAAGCAGAAATAGGTCAAGGAACAGTAACAGAACCAAATAAAGAACCATCAAAACCAGTTGATGTAACAACACCAGCGCGTAAGAAACCAACGGTAGAGTTGATTCAAAATCCAAGCACTGGAGATGTAACAGTAACACCTAAGAAACCAGATGGAACAACATATCCTACAGGAACTAAGGTAACAATTCCAGGGAAAGATGGAAAAACGATTGACGTAACAATCGGAAATGATGGAACAGGAACAGTTGCAAATGGTGATTTACCAGAAAGAGATGTACCAGGAACAGCTATCATAACAGAACCAAATAAAAAACCATCGCAACCGGTGGATATTACAACACCGGCTAAAAAGGTACCAACACTACAATTAGACCAAGATCCAAAAACTGGAGATGTAACGGTAACACCTAAGAAACCAGATGGAACAACATATTCACCAGGAACGAAAGTAGAAATTCCAGGGAAAGATGGAAATCCAATCATTGTAACAATTGGAAAAGATGGTACAGGAAAAGTGCCTAATAATGATTTACCAGAAACAGATACGCCAGGAACAGGTAAGATTAAGGAAGATGGCAAACCAGAGGTAGAGATTAAGGTAGAAACACCGAAAAAAATTGATCCTAATGCACCAGAGACAGCACAAGTAGGTACAATTGAAATCACAAGAAAACCAAATGGAGATGCGATTGTAACACCTAAGAAATCAGATGGAACAAATTATCCTAAAGATACGAAGGTGAAAATTCCAGGAGAAAATGGAACAAGCATTGTAGTAACGATAGGAGAAAATGGTTCAGGAGAAGTACCGAATGATCAACTTCCAAAATATGATGTACCAGGAAAAGGAACAGTAACAGAACCGAATAAAAAACCATCGCAACCAGTTGCTGTAACAACACCAGCTCGTAAGACACCAACAGTGGAAATGGAACAAAATCCAAATACAGGAGATGTAACGGTAACACCTAAGAAACCAGATGGAACATTATATCCAGAAAATACTAAGGTAGAAATTCCAGGAAAAGACGGAAAAACTATTGAAGTAACTATTGGAAAAGATGGAAAAGGTACAGTTCCGAATAATGATTTACCTGATGAAGATACTCCAGGAACAGGTAAGATTACAGAACCAGGAAAACCGGCAGAAGATGTTAGGGTAGAAACACCTCAAAAAATCAATCCAAATAATCCAGCGACAGAACAACCAACTGGAATCGACATTAAAAGAAATGAAAATGGAGATGCGATTGTTACACCTAAGAAACAAGATGAAACACCATACCCACCAGGAACTAAGGTGAAAATCCCAGGAGAAAATGGCACAACAATAGTTGTGACAATCGGGAAAGATGGTTTTGGCACAGTTCCGAACGACAAACTTCCAAAACAAGATATTCCAGGAAAAGGAACAGTAACAGAGCCAGGAGCTAGACCATCTAAACCGGTGGATGTAACAACACCAGCTCGTAAGAAACCAACAGTAGAGTTGAATCAGAACCCTGAGACTGGAGATGTAACAGTAACACCTAAGAAACCAGATGGATCAATATATCCACCAGGAACTAAGGTGGAAATTCCAGGTAAAAATGGAAATCCAATCACTGTAACAATTGGAAAAGATGGTACAGGAAAAGTGCCTAATAATGATTTACCAGATGGAGAAGTACCAGGAACAGCTAAGATTACAGAACTAGGTAAAACTCCTGAAGAAGTTCAAGTGAAAACACCGAAAAAACTAGATCCAAACGCATCACAAACAGAACAACCAGGTGAAATAGTAATTACAAGAAAACCAAATGGAGATGCTGTAGTAACACCTAAGAAACCAGATGGAACAACATATCCACCAGGAACGAAGGTAGTTATTCCAGGTGATAATAATACTCCAATCGAAGTTATTATCGGAGATAATGGATCAGGTGAAGTACCAAATGATAAACTTCCAAAAGGAGATTTACCAGGAAAAGGTATTGTAACAGAACCGAATAAGAGATCATCTAATCCAGTTGATGTAACAACGCCAGCGCGTAAGATACCAACAGTAGAGTTGGAACAAGATCCAGATTCAGGTGACGTAACGGTAACACCTAAGAGACCAGATGGATCAATTTATCCACCAGGAACGAAAGTAGAAATTCCAGGTAAGAATGGAACACCAATCGTTGTAACAATTGGAGGAGATGGAAAAGGTAAAGTACCGAATAAAGACTTACCGGATCGTCAAGTACCAGGAGATGCTAAGATTACAGAACCAGGAAAAGATCCTGTAGAAGTTCCAGTGGTAACAACACCAGCGAAACTTACTCCAACACTAGTGTTGAAACAAGATCCAAATACAGGTGATGTAACAGTAACACCTAAGAAACCAGATGGTTCAACATATCCACCAGGAACTAAGGTAGAAATTCCAGGTAAGAATGGAACACCAATTGTCGTAACAATTGGTGAAGATGGTAAAGGAAAAGTACCAAATAATGAACTACCTGATGGAGAAATTACAGGAATCGGTAAAATTACAGAACCAGGAAAACCTGGAGTAGAAGTGGAAGTGAAAACACCGAAGAAATTAGATCCGAATGCACCTCAAACAGAACAACCAGGTCAAATTGAAATCACAAGAAAACCAAATGGAGACGCTGTAGTAACACCTAAAAAACCGGATGGAACGACATATCCATCAGGAACGAAGGTAGTTATTCCAGGTGATAATAATACTCCAATTGAAGTAACAATAGGAGAAGACGGTTCAGGAATAATACCAAATGATGAACTTCCGAAGGGAGAAATCAAAGGGGAAGGAACAGTAACAGAACCGAATAAGAGACCATCTAAACCAGTTGATGTAACAACACCAGCGCGTAAAACTCCAATAGTAGAATTAGATCAAGATCCTAAGACTGGGGACGTGACGGTAACACCTAAGAAACCAGATGGTTCAACATATCCACCAGGAACTAAGGTGGAGATACCAGGTAAGAATGGAACACCAATTGTCGTAATAATTGGAGAAGACGGAAAAGGTAAAGTACCAAATAGTGAATTACCAGATCGAAAAGTACCAGGAAAAGCTAAGATTACAGAACCAGGAAAACCAACAGAAGAAGTACCAGTGGTAACAACTCCTGCTCGTAAGACACCGACAGTAGAATTAGATCAAGATCCAAATACAGGGGATGTAACAGTAACACCTAAGAGACCAGATGGAAAAGTACCAGGAAAAGCTAAGATTACAGAACCAGGAAAACCAACAGAAGAAGTACCAGTAGTAACAACACCAGTGAAGATTAAAACTTCTGAACGATTAGCAAATACTGGTGAATCTGAAACAAATACAGGACTAGCAGGTCTAGGACTAGGAATTTTAGGAAGCTTATTAGCGGTCGCTAAAAGACGTAAAAAAGATGAAGAGTAAAAATTATTACATCATCGAAGATAATTCTTTGCCATTATCTGTTTAGATAATCAAAAAGAGCAAGAAATCTAAGGAAGAATCGAAAGGTTCATTTCTTGGATTTTTTGTGTGTTACTTTTATCGAAGAATTGTAAGTGTAATAGTGATATCATTAGAAAAAATGATTTTTTCTAATATAATAAAGTTAGTAATAGGGAAGAATAAGATTAAAAAATTATAATTAATACAAATAAGAGGGAGAACATAATGGAGGAATGACATAAAAATATAAAACTCATTTATAATCTAGTGGGAGTGACTCAAAAATCGTTATTTTAAAGAAATCTATTTTGAAGAGTCACTCCCTTTTTTATTGAGATGAATAGGTTTATATCATGATTATTATGTTAAATAGAATTAATTTAAAATAATTTATAAAAATTCATTTTCTACAAAGTCTTGTTTCTAAATATTTTAGAATATATTCGATCCATTAATTTGGAGAACGAGAACGTTTTAGATGAAATAATAAATAATTTCTTATTATGTTAACTAACTATTTACTTGGAACCTTCTCAAATAATAAAGGATTACATTGATTTCCAATATGTGATAATATTACTTAGTAAAGATAAAAATCTGTGTAATAGCGTTAATTAAGTTGTTTTAAATTACTATCAATTTTATTTAATAATTGAATTTATTAGTACACAGTATTAAATACTTTCAAAATAATTATAAGTTATTTAAATACTTAAATATTAAAAAAGTAAATTTAATCCTTTATTTAATATACATAAAAGTACAGTTAATAGTCATTAATATATATATATATATTAATGACTATTAAAACATGTTAACGTATTATCTTATTGGAAGTAAATTATTTCCTATAGATAAAGTGGAATTTAAAGTAAATTTTAAGTAGAAAATATATAATGTAGAATTGGAATAATAGTAATTTAAGATAATTATTGTTAATACCGGTATTGAAAAATATTTAAATTAAAAGTCTCAAAGGGAAGGAGAAACGTAAGTGATAGGAAAAAATAATAAGTACTTGAAGGATACGAAAAGTGGAGTAAAAGTAGAAACTTACTCTATTAAAAAATTTAAAGTTGGTGCTGCATCAGTTGTAATTGGTGCTAGTATCTTCTTTGGTGCTGCCGGAGTAGCTAATGCTGCGGAGGTATCAGGGGACAAAGCAGAAAAAAATACAGATGTTGAGAAAGTAAATAGTTCAACTGATGGAAATACAAATGTTCTAAATAATAAAATATCAACAGAAAAAGAAGTTGTAAAACCAGCTAAAAAGGAGGAAGTGTCAGCTGATGCTACCTCAACTGTAAATAACAATGCTAATGCCGACAAAAAAGTAGAGAAAAAGGAATTAGATAAAAATACATTAAAAACTAATATTGAAAAAGTAGAAGAACTGCTAGGAAAAATCAATAAAGAAAAAGCACCTGCATCTACATTAGCAGCTATTAAAATAGATTTAGAAAATGCTAAAAATATACTTAATAGTACTGATACTGAGCTAACACAAGCCGAAATTGATGCACTAGCTAAAAAACTTAGTGAGAAAATCTCTGTATTGGCTTCAATGCCGAAGGCTAATACTCCTGAAAAAGTAGTAAAAGAAGGAAAAAATACAATCGCTAATTCAGGATCTCGTGATTCACGTAATGGTCAAAGTATGGGTGAAGGTACTCAATTTAGAGCAAATGGTGAAATCAGTTCAGGAGCCTTAGCAAATATTAAATATTTCGCCTCTGTGGATCCTAAAAAAAATGGAGGCCAAAGTACTCGAAACAACGAACCAGAATTAACATTAAATAAAACAGATATCAAAGCCTACTATATGCAAGATAGTCAAGGTAAATGGATTGTTTACGATGTGTTCTTCAATAATGATGGACATAAGATGACAGAAAACACTTATCAACAACACTATTACTTCCAAGCTCCGTTTAACATTATGGACCCATCTAATACAGTAAAAGATTTAACATTTACACGTTATCGTAATACCGGAGGTAGAAGACTTTCAGATGATTTCCAAGGCTTTGAACGATATGGTAATACTGCTACAATCTCAAATCCATGGGCACAACAATATAAAATTTTTAATAATGATGGATATTCGTTTTATGATCCGAATTCAGGGGTAACTCGTGATAATCAAAGATGGGATGTGTTCAAAAATAACCGATATGATTCGACATTAAATCAGTTACCTAAAGATAAAAATGGAAATTATCCAAAGGCGTCATATTATCTAGGTATAGATGTTGGAAGAGAAAGTACTGATTATGCGGTGCACATGCATGCGAAGATTAAGTTGAAAAATGATGTTACTGAAGCAGAGGCGAATGCTTATGGTCGTGCATATGCTGCATCAGTAACAAAAGCTCTAAATACTAGTTACTCATATATTATGGGGACATTAGGGACGAGTTTAACTCCAAGAGATACAACACCGCCAACTATTACTGCAAACGGAGCAACAGTTACAAAAAATGAAAAAATTGTAGATATTCCAGTAACAGCTGAAGACAATAAAGGCGGAGTTGGAATGCGTCCAAACAATCCAATTGAAGTAACTGGATTACCACAAGGACTAACATTTACGAATGGTAAAATTACTGGAACACCAACAGGACCTGTAGGTAATAGTACAGTAACCATTAAAGCCTATGATAAAAATGGAAACAAGGCTGAAAAAACAATTACGATTACAGTAAAAGCAGCAGATACACAACCACCTACATTGACTGTTACACCAGCAGAACAAACTGTAAAAGTTGGTGAGAAAATCTTATTTAATGTAAATGGACAAGATGATACTAAGGTGAATTTAGACTTTACAGATATAGCTACAAAATATGCTAATCATCTATTTACGCAACAAACGAACTATTCAGTAAAGACTGACAAACAAAAGACACTATCTATTGACCTTGGAGCGGCAAAGGAATCTGATATTGGAGAAAAAACAGTTACCTTTAAGGCGACTGATGACGCTGGTCACGAAACTGTTAAGACTGTAAAAGTAAAAGTTGTACCAGCCACTAAAGAAAATGAAAAACACAATCCAACAGCAGAAACTCTTGTAGTTGGAATCAAACAACAATTAACAGATGAAGCAATTAAAGCAAAAGTTAAAAATTATCCAAGTAATGCGACGTTAAGTGTTAAACAAAAACCTGATACAGATACAACAGGTAACAAAACAGCTACAGTTATTGTGACTTACTCTGATAAATCAACAGATGAAGTAACAGTTCCAGTAGTGGTTCGTGATACAACCCCACCAAAAATCTACTGGGTTAAAGACGATGGTAGCAAAGTGGAGTTAGGAAAAACTCATGAAGAAGGACAAAATATAGTTATTCCACTATACCGTGGTGATGAAGTGAATACACGTCTCATCACAACAGATGATAGTGGAAAAGTCACGAACTTCAAAACGGAAAATTTACAAAGTGGATTTAACTTTACACCTGTCAGTGGTACGGCAACAGAAGGTTCTCCATTAGGACAAAGTGTAACAGGAACTGTTGGTTTAGGAGTTGGGAAAGGTAAGTATACTGCCCGTGCAATTTCAACTGATGGCACGAATTCAACAACAGGGCATTTTGTATTTGAAGTACATGAACAGGCAGAAAAGTATACTCCAGCAGCAAATACGCTGACTGTGCCATTTAATCATATTATCACAGATGATGAGGTTAAAGGAAAAGTCATTGCTAAACCTGGTACGCCAGCCTTCCCAGATGGAACAATCTTTGAAGTAGTTTCAAAACCCGAAACGAATACTACAGGAACAGATAAAAAAGCAGTCGTTAAAATCACATATCCAGATAAGTCAAGTGAGAATATTGATGTCCCTGTTCATGTAGGAAATGACTTAGCTAGTCAGCATCCACTGGAAGGGAAGACAGTAACTGTTACAGTTGGAGATTCACTAAGAACATGGAAGGGACGTGTAGATTCTAACCAATACACAGATGCACCAAAAGGACGTGGAAATGGGGTAGAATGGGGTTGGAAAGGGACAACGCCGAAAGTTGTTCAAGATATAGCAGGTGTCTTTAAATATACAGCAACAGCAACTCATCCAGATAAATCAGTAGCAGAATCTGATCCACAAGTAACCGTTATTGTTAGACCAAAAGCTCCAACGATTGAAACGGATCTAACTGGTAAGGCAGAACTGCCTAACACAGCAGTTGTTGTAAATGTTCATGACGGGGTAAAAGATGGCTCTATTGTAACACTTTATTCTCAGGATGGACGTGCAATTGGTACAGGTACTGTGGCTAATGGAAAAGCAACAGTTGTAGGAACAATTCCAGTAGGAAATATCACAGCTAAAACAACTGTTCAAACATCTGGTGAACAAGATGTTACATCTAATCCTAGTCCAGAGAAAGTAGCGACAACTAATAAAGCAGCTCTTTATCCTATCAAAGGTAAAACAGCAACTGTTACAGTTGGAGATTCGTTAAGAACATGGAAGGGGCGTGTGGACGCTAACCAATATACAGAAGCAGGACCTAATGGTAAAGGAATTGGAGTTGAGTGGGGCTGGGAAGGAACAGCACCAAAGGTACTTCAAGATACAGCAGGTGTCTTTAAGTACACAGCAACAGCAACTCATACAGATAAAACAGTGGCCAAATCTGATCCGCAAGTAACCATCATTGTTATGCCAAAACAACCGACGATTGAAACAGATCTAACAGGTAAGTCTAATCAAGAAAATGTGCCAGTAACTGTTTCTGTTGGAGAGGGAGTTAAAGATGGTTCAATCGTGACTCTTTATGGTCCAGATGGAACAACTGTTATTGGTACAGGAACTGTAACAAATGGGAAAGCAACTGCAATTATCACAGGTAAGGTTCCAGTAGGAAATATTACAGCTAAAACAACTGTTCAAACACCAGGACAAGATAATGTTGTGTCAGAACCAAGCCCAATTAAGGAGGCAACAAATGTTGTTCCAACAGCCAAAACTCAAACAGTTGGGCTTAAGGAACAACCGAATGCTAAGAACAGTATTGGTAATAATGGTGATCTTCCAAATGGCACAAATTACACATGGAAGAAGACACCAGACACTTCTACACCAGGTGATAAACCAGGTATTGTAACTGTTACCTATCCAGATGGTTCAACGATCGATGTCCCAGTAACAGTTAAGGTGACTCAAGTATCTGATGATTACACACCAAAATATGATGATGGAAATGGAAAACCAGGAGCTAAGGTAGAATTACCATTAAAAGAAAAAGAAGGTAAGACAATTCCAGAAGGAACTAAGTTCGAAAGCAATACCCCAGGAATCACAGTCGACAAAGATGGAAAAGTAACAGTAACAATTCCAGAAGGAGCGAAACCAGGAGATAAGATTACAGGAGAAATCACAGTAACATATCCAGACGGATCAAAAGACATCGTTCCAGTAGAAGTAACAGTAACAAATCAAGACAAAGACATCTACACACCAGAGTACGACAAAGGAAACGGAAAACCAGGTGGCAATGTCGAGTTACCATTGAAAGAGAAAGATGGAAAAGAAATTCCATCAGGAACTAAGTTCGAAAGCAATACGCCAGGAATCACAGTCGACAAAGATGGAAAAGTAACAGTAACAATTCCAGAAGGAGCGAAACCAGGAGATAAGATTACAGGAGAAATCACAGTAACATATCCAGACGGATCAAAAGATATCGTTCCAGTAGAAGTAACAGTAACAAACCAAGACAAAGACATCTACACACCAGAGTACGACAAAGAAAATGGAAAACCAGGAACTAAGGTAGAATTACCATTAAAAGAAAAAGAAGGTAAGAAAGTTCCAGAAGGAACTAAGTTCGAAAGTAATACGCCAGGAATCACAGTCGACAAAGATGGAAAAGTAACAGTAACAATTCCAG